>Ga0265294_10000855_pt1 | contig 41057 bp, 37 predicted proteins | sample MunlanPumphouse3_FD_192504 | JGI IMG/M metagenome (GOLD analysis project Ga0265294, IMG submission 192504) | Groundwater microbial communities from a municipal landfill in Southern Ontario, Canada - Pumphouse #3 | ecosystem: Environmental > Aquatic > Deep subsurface > Groundwater | place... | reverse complement strand
ACAAGACCTTCCACCGCGGCGCCACCGATTACTTTGTCAACGGCCGCCGGGGCGACATCGGCGCCTTCGACGCGCCCAGTTTCCGCGGCGTGCCCATCGGCACCGTTACCCGGCTTGGGCCCGACTGGTTCGAGGTGGAGGCGACGGAGCCCCTCAACAACGGCGACGGCCTGAGCTACATGCACAAGCGGGAGGTCTGCGGCACCAAGGTCAATCGCGTCGAGCGGGCAGGGGAGGTGTGGCGGGTGTTTCCCAACGAGCCTGTCAGCGCCCTGACCGGGCTCAAGTCCGGCACGCCGCTGTTTCGCAATCGCGATCACGCCTGGGAGCAGGCGCTGTTGAAGCGCTCGGCCGAGCGGCGGGTGGCGGTGGACATGCGGCTGGAGGAGACTGCGACGGGTCTCGCTCTCACCCTCACCGACGAGGACGGGTGTATGGGCACCGCCACCGCGACCCTCGCCCTGGAAAACGCGCAGCAGCCGGAGCGGGCGGACGCCGTGGTGCGAGAGCGTCTCGCCAGGCTGGGCAATACCATGTTCATCGCCCGCAATGTGGAGCTGCGGCTGGCCGGCCCACGGTTCATTCCCGCCTCCGTGCTCAATGCCCTGCGGCGCGAGGCGGTGGAAAGAGTGGAGGCGGCGCGGCTCGCCGCGTGGCGCCGGCCTGCCCGCAGACCCCCCGTCGAGCCGCCGGTGCCGTATCCGGAGTCTACCCTGAGCTATCTTGCCAACGTCTACAACCAGAAGGCGCGGGCGTTCTACGAAAAGCACGGCGTCACGCTCATCGAGCCCGCCTACGAGGCGCACCGGGAGCCGGGTGAGGTGTCGCTGATGATCACCAAGCACTGCCTGCGCTACGCCTTCAGTCTCTGCCCGAAGCAGGCCAAGGGGATCGAGGGCGTGCAGGGGCAGATCCGCGCCGAGCCCATGTTCCTGGTGAGCGGCGCGGAGAAGCTCAAGCTCACCTTCAACTGCCGCGCCTGCGAAATGCACGTGGTGGGCAGGATCCGCAAGAACATCCTGCGCTCCCCGCCACCCTCCGCGGTGCCGGTCGTGGCGGCGAAGGCGGCGCGGAAACGGACGCGGTCCTGACCCGAAGGGCTGCCGCGGCTACAGCGGATTTCCGTCGCGTGTCCCCTCGTTAGGACGCGGCAGGTCACATTGCACAGTTCGCGACGCTCATGGGGGCGTTCCCACGCCCGCCCCGAGCCGTGCAGGCCGTCGGCTCAGGGCGGCTTCGGGGCGACTGGTCAGAGCAGCTCTTTGCGCAGTTGCGCCGGGCTTTTGGGCGAGAGCAGGCCCGGTGCGATGTCCAGGACGGTACGCGCCCCGTATTCGCCGTTGCGGTGCAGGCGGAATGCGGCGCGGGCGTAGGCCACCAGCACGCTGGCGGTAAATTCCGGGTTGCTGTCGAGCTTGATGGAGAACTCCATCATCTGCTTGCTGCCGGCGCCGGTCTGTCCGCTGCGGATGACGAAGCCGCCGTGCGGCATGGCGGAGTGGTCGCGCCGCAGTTCTTCCTCGGAGATGAAGTGTACCGTGGTGTCATAGTCCGCGAAGTAGTCGGGCATGGTGACGATGGCCTGTTCCACCGCCTTGGCGTCGGCCCCTTCTTCGAGCACCACGTAGCACTCGCGGGTGTGTTTTTCGCGGGTGGAGAGCTGCGGCCGTTCGCCGCTGCGCACCCGCTCCATGGCCGCGGCGGAAGGGATGGTGTACTGCACGCCCGCCCTGACGCCCGGCACCCGCCGCACCGCGTCCGAATGCCCCTGGCTCAGACCCTTGCCCCAGAAGGTGTAGGTCGCGCCTTCGGGCAGTATGGCCTCGCCGAACAGACGATTGAGCGAGAACAGGCCCGGGTCCCAGCCCACGGAGATGATGGCCGTGTGGCGGCCGGCGCGGGCCGACTCGTCCACCGCGGCGAAGTATTCAGGGATCTTGTTGTGGGTGTCGAAGCTGTCCACGGTATTGAACAGGGCCGCCAGAGCCGGACCCTGCTCGGGCAGATCGTTCTTTGAACCGCCGCAGAGGATGAGTACGTCGATCCGGTCGCGGAACCCTTCGATGGTGTCCAGTGCGTAGACCGGCACATCCGGCCCCATCGGCTCGATGGTGGAAGGATCGCGGCGGGTGAAGATGCCGACCAACTGCATGTCGGAACTGCGCGCAAGCGCCATCTCCACCCCGCGGCCGAGATTGCCGTAGCCGGCGATGCCAATTCGAATTTTCTCGGTCATTGGAGTTCGTCTTGATAGGGCAGTGAGAAAAACGACGGGGGCGCTATCGTAACAATTCCGGTGGCGAAATGGCAGGGCGTGGCGCGTCTTTCCGCGTCCGGGACGATGGGCTCATGAGCAACGCAGAAGCGTCTCCAGTTCGGCGTTGCTCAGCACGGTCCCGATGGAGCGCGCGAGATAGCGCATCGACTCGCGGTGATACTCCTCGTCATAGGACGAAATCGCCTCCCGCGCCAGCAGTACGTGGAGGTCGCGCTGATAGGCGTCAATGGCCGTTGCCCGCACGCAGGCATGGGAGTTGACCCCGCAGATGACGGTGTGGGTACAGCCGAGTGATTCGAGCAGCTCGGCCAATCCGGTCCCGAAGAACGCGCTGTACCGTTTTTTCACGATCTCGTGGTCATGCGCCTGGCGATCCAGCTCTGCCAGCAGTTGGCAGCCGCGCGTGCCCTTGATGGTGACGCGCCTGCCCGTCTGCCGCATCGCGAGAAAGGCATCGCTGAGGTCCGGCTCAAACTCCTGGCGCACCCAGATCACCGGTGCCGCATGCGCACGCGCAATCCGGGCGAGCTCATTAGCGGCACGGACCAAGTCTTCCCGCTGCGTCGAAAGCGGCGGCTGCATGAAGAAATCTTCGAGCAGGTCGATGAACAGGAATATCGGCTTCATCATCAAACGTTCCGCGCTACTCCTCCGGGGCTATGGGCCGCCCTCAAGGTTTGCCTTGTCCTGATATGGGTGCCGTTGCCCCTCGTGCTGAATGGTGGGAGTGTCGGGATACGGTTCGCGCGTATTCCTTGCTGCGCCGAATGCGGCAGGGCTGCGCTGTGCCAATGAACGGGTGTGACCGCAGGATGGTCACCACATCTCGTGCGTTACCGCTTGCAAGCCCCGACGCGTCGGCCGCTCATCTTGTTGGTGATCTGCATCGTCTCACCGCCTTCCTTCATGGTCATCACCATTTCGCCATCGAAGCGGTCCTTGTGATAGGTGACCTTGCCGTTGCCGACTACGTCGCCAGCTTCGCCGTCGCACTTTATTGTCCAGGTGACGGTGTTGCCGTTGACTTCGTGATTTATCGTGCAGTCCCGGCTCTGTTCGGTATCGCGCGGGATCATATCGGATTTGGTAATGCACTGGGTGTGGGTCATGGGCGGCATCGCCATGCCCTGCGGCATGCCGGGGATTTCCATTTTGGTAGTGATCTCCCACATGCCCTCCATCATGTCGGGCGCGGCATGGGCTGCAGGAACGGCGGACAGAATCAGGAGGGTGGGCAGAGAGAGTGAGCGTATCATGATTATTCCTTCTTGTTTTGATATGGGAGCGTAGCGGCGGAATTCCTCCAGCGTGTCGGGCATCAGCATACGGGCGGTGGGGTCGGCACGCAAGGTGTGATGCCATCGCGGCGTATGCAGCCCGCGCCGCGCTTCCGGGGGCCGGCTGCGCCGCTAGCCGGCGAGTACGCTCATGACCACCTGCCGTGTGCGCGGCCCATCGAACTCCGCGAGAAAAATGCCCTGCCAAGTGCCAAGCAGCAGGTTCCCCCCGCTGAGCGGCACGCTGATCGAGGTGCCGGTGAGCACGCTGCGCAGATGCGCCGCCGTATTGCCTTCGCCGTGCCGGTCCGTCGGGTCGTGCCAGGGGACCATTTTCTCGAACCGCCGAATCAGATCGCCGGCCACGTCCGGGTCGGCGTTTTCGTTGATCAGCAGGCCGCAGGTGGTGTGCTGAACGAACAGGTGCACCAGACCGTCCTTTACGCCGAGGTGCGCAAGCGCGTCGGTCACCTGTCGGGTGATCGGAACCATGGCCTGATGCGAAGGCGTTGATACGCTGAGGGTGAGCGTTTTCATAGGGAGCACTCCTTGGTTTGGTGCGCGAAGTCCGGTTTTTTTGAACGCGAAGGGACGGGGCGATCGGTCAATATGGCGCCAGACCGCGCAACCACGCATCGTAGATGATATCGGCCACCGCGTGTAGGCGTTCGATCCGGGCCTCCAGGTCCACGGTCATCTGTTCGGCGCTCTGTACGCTTGTGGTGGGCCGGGCGATCTCCACGGCGTGTCTGGCGGCCCATTCGGTCACCATGTCGGCCGTCATTTCCACGTGGCACTGCAGGGCGAGGATGTTGCCCAGCACGAATGCCTGATTCCGGCAATGCCGGCTTTGCAGGATCGGGACGGCGCCCGGCGGAATGGTGAAGGTTTCGCCGTGCCAGTGGAACACGTCAAACCGTTGCGGGAGGCGGCCGAGCCAGCGCCGCGCTGTGGCGTTCTCGCTCCGCTCTACGGGGAACCAGCCGATCTCCTTTACGGGATTGGGTTCCACCGTGCCGCCCAGGGCCTTGCTGATGAGCTGCCCGCCCAGGCAATGGCCGAGCACGGGCAGCTTGCGGGCAGCGGCGAGCCGGATGAGGCGCAGTTCCTGCTCGATCCAGGGGGACGGGTCGTTCACGCTCATGCCGCCGCCCATGAAGACCAGGCCGCTGGCGCCGTCGGGACTCTCGGGTATTGGATCGTTGCGATCGATAGCGATGAGTTTGCAAGGGATGCCCCGTCGTTCCAGCACCTCCAGAAAGTAGCCGGGGCCCTCGTAGCTGATGTGGCGGAAAATATAGATGGGCTTCATGAACGCATGCACTCTATTTGAAGTTAGTGTAGGTGAGCGCCTTCATGCGGGCTGTTCAGAAACGGCCTTCCGGTGAAATTTCTTGTGGATGCCGGCGCCAGCGTGGTTGCGATGAACGCGGCGGCTGCGCGGTGCCGCGGTATCGACCATCTGCGTGTCGGTGTCGTGGGGATGGTGAGTACCGCGTTCGGGTGTGGAATGCGTGAGCAAGTCGCTTTGGACTCGGTGAAAGCAGGTGATATTCAACCGCGCAACGTGGAGGCCGCTGTGTTGGATGGACCGCATCCGCCCGTTGTCCTGCTGGGCATGATCTCCCTGGGCGGAAAATCGGGAATCAATGCTTGTGCTGTGTCGGAAATACTGGCCGCAAGCGCCGGAACGGTTTTCAGGTCAGGACCCGATCAGTCTGGACGGCCGTCTGGGTACGCTGTGGCGGATTGGAGGCAAGCCGCCTCAAATCCCAGTTGACCAGTTTTTCCAGAAAGTCAGCCGCAAGCTCGAAGCGCGGCAGGGACTTCGCCTGGCGAATGGCCAAGGCGAAACAGGATGTCCACGTTGCCAGGTGACTCAGAAATATACGCTGCGCACCGCGCGGACTGGTTTGAATCAGATGGGCCATGAACTCCAGTTCAGCAACGATATGATCGGGTGCCTGCGGTGAGTCGGTACCCGCCGCAAACCCTTGGCATCCCATCAGGCTTTCGACTTCCATCGCGCTCTTGCCGCGATCCTGCAGCCAGTCGCTGGCAAAGGGCGAAACGGTGCTTTGCGGCGTGGGGAACGTGAACAGCCGGGCATATTCAGCCGCGAGCAAATGCTGAGGATGCCATTTTTCGGAAAGATCCCGCGCGATCGCCTTCAAGGGGGCGCGCCATGGGGCCTCGGCAATATCGCTTTGCAGGATATCGGTTGCCAGGCTGTAGATGGCCTGATCCCGTCCTTTCCGAGGCGCCTTGAACAATCCGGCGGCCAATGCGTAGAGTTCCGAGCGAATGCTGTGCATGACGACTTACCCTGTAGTCGTTGAGGAATTTATCCTCAAACGAACGCCCGTGCAACATCTGTTTGGCAGACAGTGTCAGCTTAGGGAGAGCCCTGAGCGGGTACATTGATGGGCATCAATCCTTGCGCATGTTTTCGGCAAAACCTTTGTAAGGAGATGCAAGCCGCCCTGACTTTGCAGGCACGATCATCGTGTGCCAATCGCCGACGCTTCCGCATCGCCTGTCGTCATGTCAGGGCGGTGGGTGCTTGTCCCGCAGGCTCGCTCAGGTTGAATAGCGTTAGGGAAGCTCTGACTGTTTCGTCATCGCGGCCATGGCGCAGCGCAGGGTGGCATCCAGTACCGGCCATTCAAAGCGGTACTGGATGCCTGTTGACGCGGGAATGGCGACGTCGGAATTGACTTGGAAGCCCGTCGGGTGCGCGTTTTCAGCTTATTGCGGAAGCTCTTTGTTGCGCTCGATCATGGCGTAAGCGGAGTGGTTGTGGATGGATTCGAAGTTTTCCGATTCCACCACGTAGGCGGTGATGCGAGTGTCGCCATTCAGGCGTACGGCCACATCGCGCACCATATCCTCCACGAACTTCGGATTGTCATAGGCCCGCTCGGTGACGTACTTTTCGTCCGGGCGCTTCAGCAATCCGTACAGCTCGCAGGAGGCTTCCTCTTCCACCAGATCGATCAGTTCTTCGATCCAGATGAATCCGTTGGTCTGCACGTCGATGGTGACATGCGAGCGCTGATTGTGAGCGCCGCGGTCGGAGATCTTCTTCGAGCATGGGCAGAGGCTGGTGACGGGCACCACCACCTTGACGCGGGTCTTGATCGTGCCTCCCATCATCTCGCCGATGAAGGTCACGTTGTAGTCCAAAAGGCTCTCGACGCCGGACACCGGCGCCTTCTTATTGACGAAATAGGGAAAGGTCATCTCGATGTGACCGGCCTCGGCCTCGAGTTGCTGGGTCACCTCCGCCAGCATGTCCTTGAACGACTCCACCGAGATCTCACGCTCGTGGCGATTGAGGATCTCGACGAAACGCGACATGTGTGTGCCCTTGAAGTTGTGCGGCAGATTCACGTACATGTTGAACGTCGCGATGGTGTGCTGCTCGCCGCCGGCGCGCTCCTTGATGCGTACGGGATGACGAATATCCTTGATTCCCACTTTGTTGATAGGAATGCGGCGCGTGTCGACGCTGTTCTGTACATCCGCGATGCAGGCAGATTTGGATGTCTCTGCGCTGGCTTGTGTCATATTGTTTCTTCCTCTGTGTAACGTACGCAGGCACGTTCGGTCTCCCACAGCGTCACGGCGCTGATGCGCACCCGCGGGCTGTTCAGCATCCGACCGAGTTCCCGGTAGAACCAGGCCGCAATGTTTTCGGCGGTGGGATTGACGGTATCGAACGGCGTTATTTCATTCAGATAGCGGTGGTCGAGTCTGGCGGCCAGTTCGCGAGCCGCCTGCTTGACCACCTTGAAGTCGATCGCCATCCCGATCTTGTCCAGTTCGGTGGCCACTGCTTCCACTTCCACTTTCCAATTGTGCCCATGCATGCGCCGACACTCTCCCGGATAATCCCGAAGAGTATGGGCGGAAGCAAAATCGACGAGGATCTTTACTGTGTAGCGGGCGGACATGGCAAAGTTGACCAACAAGCTAGGATACTAACCGACCGGTGCGGCTTTGGCAATCGCTCGCCTTGCGGGTCTTGGCGGCGCGCACGATTCCTTCCCGGGTAAGACCGCAATCGGCCAGCAGTTCTTCGCGGGTTCCTTGCTCGATGAAGCGGTCGGGCAGTCCCAGGTTGATGATCGGCACATGAATGCCGTGGGCTGCCAGATGCTCGTTGACGGCGCTGCCGGCGCCGCCCGCGATCACGTTCTCCTCGACGGTGAGGAGCAGCTTATGTTGCGCCGCCAGTTGCCGCACCATCTCGCCGTCCAATGGCTTGACGAAGCGCATGTTCACCACGGTGGCATCCAGATCCTCGCCGGCCTGCAGGGCGGGAGCGAGCATGCTGCCGAAGGCGAGGATGGCGATGTCGCGCCCTTCCCGGCGCAGCTCGGCCTTGCCCACGGGGATGGCCTGCATGACCTGCTGTACCGCCACTCCGGGACCCGCCCCGCGCGGGTAGCGGACGGCCGCCGGTTCGTCGAGCATGAAGCCAGTGTAGAGCATCTGACGGCATTCGTTCTCATCCGCCGGCGCCATGACCACCAGGTTGGGGATGCAGCGCAGGTAGGTCAGATCGAAACTGCCGGCGTGGGTGGGGCCGTCGGGGCCGACCAGCCCGCCGCGGTCGATGGCGAACAGCACCGGCAGGTTTTGCAGCGCCACGTCGTGGATAAGCTGATCGTAGGCCCGTTGCAGGAAGGTGGAGTAGATGGCCACCACCGGCTTCAGACCCTCGCAGGCCAGGCCGGCCGCGAGCGTCACGCTGTGCTGCTCGGCGATGCCGACGTCGAAATAGCGGTCGGGGAATCGCTCGGAGAACTTGACCAGTCCGGAGCCTTCCCGCATCGCCGGGGTGATGCCGATCAGCCGGGCATCCAGTGCGGCCATGTCGCATAGCCAATCCCCAAACACCTCGGTGTAGGTCGGCCCGCCCTGGGGGCGGCTGAGCATCTCGCCGGTGTCCGGATCGAAGGCGGGGACGCCATGGTATACGCACGGGTCGGCCTCGGCCGGTGCATAGCCCTTGCCTTTCCGGGTGACCACGTGCAGGAACTGCGGACCCTTACGTTCGCGCAGGTTGCTCAGGGTCCGCACCAGCGTGGTCAGGTCATGGCCATCGATGGGGCCGATGTAGTTGAAGCCGAGTTCCTCGAACAGGGTGCCGGGAATGACCATGCCTTTCATGTGTTCTTCGGCCCGGCGCGCCAGTTCCAGTACGGGCGTGCCTTTCAGCACCCTCTTACTGCTTTCGCGGACCGTGGCGTAGAACTTGCCGGACAGCACCCGGGCGAGGTAGTTGGACAGGCCCCCCACGTTGGGGGAGATGGACATGTCGTTGTCATTCAGGATGACCAGGAGGTTGCTTCCCAGATCACCCGCGTGGTTGAGGGCTTCGAAGGCCATGCCGGCGGTCAGTGCGCCGTCGCCGATGACCGCCACGACCCTGTGGTCGCTGCCGGAACGTTCTGCCGCGATGGCCATGCCCAAGGCGGCGCTGATGGAGGTGCTGGAATGGCCGGCGCCGAAGGTGTCGTAGGGGCTTTCGTCGCGCCGCGGAAAGCCGGCCAGGCCGTTTTTTTTGCGCAACGTGCGCATGAGCTTGCGCCGCCCGGTCAGGATCTTGTGGGGATAGGTCTGATGGCCCACGTCCCAGACCAGCCGGTCTTCGGGCGTATTGAAAACGTAATGCAGCGCGATGGTGAGTTCCACCACTCCCAGTCCGGCGGCGAGATGGCCGCCGGTGCTGCTGACGGTTTTGATCAGGAAATCCCGCAGCTCCGCCGCCAGCACGGGGAGTTGCGATTCGGGGAGCGCGCGGAGGTCCTCCGGCGTATCCAGCGAATCCAGAATGAGATAGGGATTTTGGCTGATCATGTCACGGCAGATAACGGGAAACGGTTAATTATGCGGACCGATCCCGTGGGTTGCAAGGAACCAGGAGCGGCTGCGCTCGACCGGTACGGCGACGGGCGCCCCGGTGCCTGCCCGAGACGAGGTGGGGCCGTCGGCTGGGTACATATCTCTGTGCAGGAGCGGCTCCGAGTGCGAATCCGTCTTAATTCTTAATGACGACGTTCCACGATGTACTCGGAAATCCAGCGCAGGGTATCTGCCCGGCCATCGAGCGGCGCGAGGCTTGCGATAGCCTCCTGGTGCAGTTCGTACGCTCGCTGTTTGGCCCCGTCCAGACCCAGCAGGGAGGGGTAGGTGGGCTTGTTGTGAAGCTTGTCCGCGCCCCGCTGCTTGCCCATGGTCTCGGTGTCGCCTTCCACATCCAGGATATCGTCCCGGATCTGGAAGGCGAGACCGATACATTTGGCGTAGTGGTCGAGCCGGTCGAATGTGTCTGGGTCGGTGTCCGGTCTGCTGAGGGCGCCGAGCCGGACGCAGGCGCGGATCAGGGCGCCCGTCTTGTGAATGTGCATGTCTTCCAGTTGCGCGATATCCAGGCGCAACCCTACCGACGCCAGATCGATCGCCTGCCCCCCCGCCATGCCCCGGGAGCCGGAGGCGAGCGCCAGGGTTTCGATCATCTTGAGGCGGACCTCAGCGGCGACGCGTATGGCCGGGTCGTGGGCGAGGACGTAAAAGGCCAGGGTCTGCAGGGAGTCGCCTGCCAGCAGGGCCATGGCTTCGCCATAGGCGCGGTGGCAGGTCGGCTTGCCACGGCGCAGGTCGTCGTTGTCCATGGCCGGCAGATCGTCGTGCACCAGGGAGTAGGCATGGATCAGTTCGACCGCGCAGGCCGGCCCATCGAGCGCTTCCGGGGCCACGCCCAGCGCCTCGCCCGTCGCGTAGACGAGGAGCGGCCGGATGCGTTTGCCGCCGTCCAGTACGGAGTAGCGCATGGCTTCATGGAGTTGATGGGGATGGGTGGCGGCAGCAGGGAGCCAGTATTCCAAGGCGCGCTCGACACGCTCTTGATAGGTCTTCATCACCGCCTGGAGTGCAGGCGTCTCAGTCTTCACGCTCGAAATCCACGATGCTCTGTTCGTCCCCCTTTTCCAGGAGGAGCTGAACCTTCTGCTCGGCTTCCTTGAGGGCTTGCTGACAGATGCGGGTCAGCTCGACGCCCCGTTCAAAGCACTTGAGCGATTCCTCCAGGCTGAGATCGCCCCGTTCCATGCGTTCCACCAGGTCTTCCAGTTCCTTCAAGGCCTGCTCGAAATTCAGATTGGTGCTACTCTTTTTGGCCACGGTGACATGCTCTGCTAAAAGCTTTCGTACGTTACCCGAGTGCTGTCAGGCGGTCAATGAGCGGTTTCGCGCCGGTGTCTTGACCGACTCCGTTGACACCTCTGTGAGGATTGATTACAGTTTTCCAGGGATTGTTAGACTAAGTCTAACTCGCATGGCGACCGATAAATCACATTTCCTTAATTGATAGCGTATGGAGGACAGTATGGAACTGAAAGGCAGCAAGACCGAGCAGAATCTGAAGGAGGCCTTTGCGGGCGAGTCGCAGGCGAACCGCCGGTACCTGTACTTTGCCGCCAAGGCGGACGTGGAGGGCTACAACGACGTGGCGGCGGTGTTTCGCTCCACGGCCGAGGGCGAGACGGGCCATGCCCACGGGCACCTGGAGTACCTGGAGCAGTGCGGCGATCCGGCCACCGGGCTGCCCTTCGGCGCCACCGAGCAGAACCTGAAGACGGCCATCGCCGGCGAAACCTACGAGTACACCGACATGTACCCGGGCATGGCCAAGACGGCCCGCGAGGAAGGCTTCGACGAGATCGCCGACTGGTTCGAGACCCTGGCCAAGGCGGAGCGCTCCCACGCCAACCGCTTCCAGAAGGCGCTGGACGAGCTGCAGAAGTAAGACTGTCCACGCTTGTCGGGGGCCGGCGCAGGCCGGCCCCACGTATTTGTCAGTTCGTCGCGTATCTGCCACTTTTGCAGGCCATTGGCCTGGCGCCATCAAAAATGACGTTTCCGCTGAGTCGAGGAGGTTTCACATGCATAAGCTGACCCGTGCGGATCTGTACAGTCTCGAACAATATTCCGAAGTGCGGCCGGAGTTCCGCCGCAAGGTGATGGCGCACAAGAAGGACCGGCACGTGCCGCTTGGCCCGAATGCCACTTTGATGTTCGAGGACAGGCTCACGATGCAGTATCAGATCCAGGAGATGCTGCGGATTGAGCGCATTTTCGAAGCGCAGGCCATCCAGGATGAGCTCGACGCCTACAATCCTCTGATTCCAGACGGCACCAATTGGAAGGCCACTTTCATGGTGGAGTTTCCGGACGTGGAGGAGCGCAGAGCGGCTCTCCGGCGCCTGATCGGCATCGAGGACCGCGTCTGGGTCAAAGTGAACGGCTTCGAGCCGGTTTATCCCATCGCGGACGAGGACCTGGAACGCGACGACGAAGAGAAGACCTCGTCGGTTCATTTCCTGCGCTTCGAACTCACGCCCGAGATGATAGCCGCGGCAAAGGCTGGCGCCGCCATCAGTGTCGGCGTCGATCACGAGTTGTACCATCACCACGTCGATCTACTGCCGGATAACGTGCAGCAATCGCTCAGGGCAGATCTGGATTGACCGTCTTACCCCATCTACCCTGTCCCGGGTGGTGTAAAAACGCCTGCTATAGTTAATTTTTGACAAGTCATCAGCGCAGCGGCTTTCTTCCAAGACGGCGGAGGGCGAGCGTATGGCTGGGCAGAGCGCAGGCACCCACGAACCCATGGAAATGATGCGGGCGGAGACCGTGGATCTGCACCGCGGCATCGTGTCCCTGATGGAGGAGCTGGAGGCATTCGATTGGTACAACCAGCGGATCGATGCGGCCTCCGACGAAGCGTTGAAACGCATCCTCGCCCACAACCGTGACGAAGAGGTCGAGCACGCGGCCATGTTGCTGGAATGGGTCCGGCGCAGAAATCCCGTGTTCGACCGCATGCTGCGCGCGTACCTTTTCACTTCAAAAGAGCTGACCGAGATCGAGGTGACCGAGACGTCGCGAGACGGTGGTCCGGTCGCGGCGGCGGAGTCCGTCATGTTTCCCGCGGAGCTTACCGTGGGAAGCCTCATCAAGTGAGCGAATCCCCTTTCACGGACATGCAGGGAGGCGGTTCATGAGCGCTCGCTTCCTGGCTCGCGACACCATCCCGTTGAGCAGCGACCAGTGGACGCAGCTCGATCGGCTTGTCGTCGAAACTGCGCGGCGGTCGCTGGTGGGCCGCCGCTTCATCCCGATCTACGGCCCCTTGGGGGCCGGTGTGCATACGGTGCCGCTGCACGAATTCGAGGGCGTGTATATCGGGGAGGCCGACCTTTCCGGGGAGGTGGAGTGCGGCCTGGTCAAGGCAGCACGCACGCGCCATATCGCACTGCCGATCATCCATAAGGACTTTCTGCTGCTGTGGCGCAACGTCGCGGCCGGGACCATCGGCATCCCGCTGGATTTCGCGCCGGCGGCGAGTGCCGCGGCGTCTACCGCACGCAAGGAGGACGACCTGATCTTCAACGGCAATCCGGAACTGGGGCTGGACGGCATCTTCACGGTGGCGGACCGCATCGTCATGCCCCTCGGCGACTGGTCCCAGGTGGGCAATGCCTTCAACGACGTCACCCAGGCGCTGGAACGCCTGGCGAGCGAAGGTTATTTTGGGCCCTATGCCCTGGCTGTATCGCCCCTGCTCCATGCCCGCATGCACCGCGTGCACGAGCGCACTGGCGTGCTGGAGATCAGGAACGTGGAAGAGCTGGTCACGGCAGGGGTTTTCCGTTCCCCTGTCATTCCGGCCAACCGGGCGGCCGTGGTCTCGGTGGGGGCGCAGAATCTGGATCTCGCCCTGGCCCAGGACATGGTGACGGCGGTGCTTGGGCCGGAGAAGATGAATTATCTTATGCGTGTGTTCGAGGTATTGGCGTTGCGCATCAAGCGACCGCGCTCCATCGTCACGCTGGAAGGGCCCATGCCCTGACCGGTTTCCGCTGACGTTTCATTGACATCCGCTTTCCACCGAAATGCCACGGCCATCGTGTCCCCGTCGGCGGGGTCGCCTCGATCCCATGGGCGGAGTACACTATCGCGCATTGTTCTGTGCGCCCTCGATGGCCAATACCCTGGATATCGCAGTGAAATATAAGCATAACAACAGATCGGGCGTGGACTTGTGGGCGGTTCTGCTGGCGGCCGGCATCTGCGCGGCTGCCGCTCCGGCCGCTGCAGTCGACCTTGGCGGACTCGATGGCGCCCGGCCGGACAACGAAAGCTTCGTCGAGCCTGAGCCGTGGAAAGAAGGAGCGACGGAGCTTCCGCCCTATCCCAATGAGAAGGACCTGCTGGAAGTGACGGTGGACGATGCCGGTGCTGGCCGTGCCTACTATCTGGATACCAAGTCCCTTTCCATGGGAGAGGATCGGGTGGTGCGGTATACGGTGGTGATCGTCTCCCGCACCGGCGCGCGCAACGTGTTTTATGAAGGTATCCGGTGCGATACGCGTGAGTACAAGACCTATGCTTACGGCACTGCCGGTGGTGCCCTGCGGGCGGTGCCCGAGTCGCGGTGGGAGCCCATCTCCGGGCGTGGGGCTACGGTGTACCGGCGTTATTTCTACGAGTATTATGTGTGCGATCCCCAGCGTTTCCCGCTACCGCCCAAGCAGGTGATTCAGCGCGTGAAACACCCCGATCAGAACTTCAATTTCCTCAATAACTGATACTCCTTCAGGTTCATTTGCAAGATGAGCAGCGTTTATGACGCGTCCTCCATTGAGGTCCTGAGCGGCCTCGATCCGGTGCGCAAGCGCCCGGGCATGTATACCGATACCTCACGCCCGAATCACCTGGCGCAGGAGGTGATCGACAACAGCGTCGACGAAGCGATAGCGGGCTACGCCAAACGGATCGAAGTGACACTGTACAAGGACGGTTCCCTGGAAGTGACTGACGATGGCCGCGGCATGCCGGTGGACGTGCATCCCGGCGAGCGTATTTCCGGCGTGGAGGTGATCCTCACGCGGTTGCATGCGGGCGGCAAGTTCTCCCACAAGAATTACCGTTTCTCCGGTGGCCTGCACGGCGTGGGCGTGTCGGTGGTGAACGCCCTGTCCGAGCGCCTGGAGGTGCGGGTGCGCCGCGGCGGGCAGGAGTACCGGATGGCCTTCGCCGGAGGGGACAAGACCTCGGATCTCAAGGTGGTCGGCCAGGTGCCCAAGAGCCATTCCGGCACGAGCCTGCGCTTCTGGCCCGACGCGAAATACTTCGATTCGCCCAGATTTTCCGTGCCCAGACTCAAGCACGTCCTGCGTGCCAAGGCGGTGTTGTGCCCGGGGTTGCTGATCCGGTTCCACGACGAGAACACGGGCGAGAAGGAAGAATGGCGCTACGAGCAAGGGCTCAAGGACTACCTGGTCGATGCCCTGCAAGATGCGCTACTGCTGCCGAGCGAGCCCTTCGTCGGCAGCATGGAAGGCCATCGGGAAGCGGCCGATTGGGCGGTGGCGTGGCTGCCGGAAGGCGGCGAGTTGATCGCCGAAAGCTACGTCAATCTGATCCCCACGCCGCAGGGCGGCACCCACGTCAATGGCCTGCGCACCGGTCTCACCGAGGCGGTGCGTGAATTCTGCGAGTTCCGCAACCTGCTGCCGCGCGGCGTGCGCATCACGCCGGAGGACGTCTGGGAGCGCTGCAGCTACATCCTCTCGGTGAAGATGGAAGACCCGCAGTTCATGGGCCAGACCAAGGAACGCCTGGCCTCGCGCGAATGCGCCGCGTTCGTCTCCGGTGTCGTCAAGGACGCCTTCAGCCTTTGGCTCAATCAGCACACCGAGTTCGGCGAACAGATCGCGCAACTTGCCATCAACGCCGCGCAGATGCGGCTGCGTGCGGGCAAGAAGGTGCTGCGCAAAAAGGTGGTGAGCGGTCCGGCTCTGCCCGGCAAGCTGGCCGACTGCGCCCTGCAGGACCCGACGCGCGCCGAACTCTTTCTGGTGGAAGGCGACTCCGCAGGCGGTTCCGCGAAACAGGCGCGTGACCGGCAGTTCCAGGCGGTGATGCCGCTGCGCGGCAAGATCCTTAACACCTGGGAGGTGGACCCCGGCGAGGTGCTGGGCTCCCAGGAAGTGCACGACATCGCCGTGGCCATCGGCGTGGAGCCCGGTTCCAACAACCTGGAAGGTCTGCGCTACGGCAAGATCTGCATCCTCGCCGATGCCGACTCCGACGGTGCGCACATCGCCACACTGCTCTGCGCGCTGTTCCTGCGCCACTTCCGGCCACTGGTAGCGGCGGGCCATGTTTATGTCGCCATGCCGCCGCTGTACCGCATCGACGTGGGCAAGGAGGTCTTCTACGCCCTGGACGACGCGGAAAAACAGGGCATCCTGGACCGCATCGCCGCCGAGAAGATCAAGGGCAAGATCGCCGTGACGCGCTTCAAGGGCCTGGGCGAGATGAATCCGCTGCAGTTGCGCGAGACCACCATCGCGCCGGAGACGCGGCGCCTGATGCAGCTCACCATCGACGCGGATGCGGACACCGACAACCTGATGGACATGCTGCTCGGCAAGAAGCGCGCCTCCGACCGCCGCGCGTGGCTGGAACAGAAGGGCAATCTGGCCGACGTGCAGCTGTGAGTGAGCGGCGAAGCGAACTGCTCAACGCAAAGGCTCGAAGGCGCGAAGACAGATCGGGGCCGATCGGCGGGTCGGACCTCATGTTCAGAAGCGTTGCGTCTTTGCGTTGAGCGGGTCTCTCCCGTATTTCGAGTACCTTACGGTCGGCCCGTGATTCAAGTTGGAATTATCCGATGAGCGATCAGATCGAACTCAGTTACGAAGGCGTCGAGCGCGTGCCGCTGCGCCAGTTTGCCGAAAAGGCCTATCTCGACTACTCCATGTACGTGGTGCTGGACCGGGCGCTGCCCCATATCGGGGATGGCCTGAAGCCGGTGCAGCGGCGCATCGTGTACGCCATGTCCGAGCTGGGCCTCAACGCGGCGGCGAAGTTCAAGAAGTCGGCGCGCACCGTGGGTGACGTGCTCGGCAAGTTCCATCCGCATGGCGATTCCGCCTGCTACGAGGCCATGGTGCTCATGGCCCAGCCGTTCTCGTATCGCTATCCCCTGATCGAAGGGCAGGGCAACTGGGGCTCGCCGGACGATCCAAAGTCCTTCGCCGCCATGCGCTACACGGAGGCGCGCCTCGCATCCTTCGCCGAGGTGCTGCTGGCGGAGCTGGTGCAGGGCACGGTGGACTGGGTGCCGAATTTCGACGGCACGCTGGAAGAGCCGGCGATATTGCCAGCGCGCCTGCCCCATGTGCTGCTCAACGGCGCCACGGGCATCGCGGTGGGCATGGCCACCGATATCCCGCCGCACAATGTGCGCGAGGTGGCGAGCGCCTGTCTGCGTCTGCTGGACGATCCCAAGGCGACGGTGGAGCAGTTGTGCGAACACATCCAGGGGCCGGACTATCCCACCGAGGCGGAGATCATCACCCCGCGTGCGGAGATCGTGCGCATGTACCAGACCGGTTCAGGCAGCATCCGCATGCGCGCCAGGTACGAGCGGGACAACGGCGACATCGTCATCACGGCGCTGCCGCACCAGGTCTCGGGGGCGCGGGTGCTGGAGCAGATCGCCCAGCAGATGAACAACAAGAAGCTGCCCATGGTGGAGGATCTGCGCGACGAATCGGATCACGAGAACCCGACGCGCCTGGTGATCGTGCCGCGCTCCAACCGCATCGACGTGGACGCGCTCATGGCGCACCTGTTCGCCACCACCGACCTGGAGCGCACCTACCGCGTCAACCTGAACATGATCGGGCTGGACGGCCGACCGAAGGTGAAGAACCTGCGCGAGCTGCTGGAGGAGTGGCTCACGTTCCGCACCGAGACGGTGCGCCGCCGCCTGCAATGGCGGCTCGACAAGGTCAACCGCCGCCTGCATCTGCTCGACGGCCTGTTGATCGCCTATCTGAATCTAGACGAAGTGATCCGCATCATCCGCACCGAGGACGAGCCGAAGGCCGTGCTCATGGCCCGCTTCCAGCTCTCGGACGAGCAGGCCGATTACATCCTCGATACCAAGCTGCGCCAACTGGCGCGGCTGGAGGAGATGAAAATCCGCGGCGAGCAGAAGGAACTGGCCAAGGAGCGCGACAACCTGGAGAAGACCCTGGCCTCGAAGCAGCGCCTGAAGAGCCTCATCCACAAGGAGCTGGCCGCGGATGCGGAGAAGTACGGCGACGAACGGCGCTCGCCCATCGTGGAGCGCCGGCCCGCGCAGGCGATTGACGAGACGACCCTCGTCCCCAGCGAGCCCATCACCGTGGTGCTCTCGGAGAAGGGGTGGGTGCGCGCCGCCAAGGGCCACGAGATCGATCCGCGCGGTCTCTCCTACAAGGCGGGCGACGGGTTCCTGCAGGCCGCGCCGGGGCGCAGCAACCAGCAGGCGGTGTTCATCGATTCCACCGGCCGCACCTATTCGCTGCCGGCCCACAGCCTGCCCTCGGCGCGGGGGCAGGGCGAGCCGCTGACGGGGCGCGTCAGCCCGCCGGCCGGTGCCGAGTTCGCGGGTGTCATGATGGGCAATCCGGACGATCTGTTCCTGTTGGCGACGGATGCGGGCTACGGTTTCGTCGCCAAGCTCGACGATCTCTACGCGCGCAACAAGGCGGGCAAGGCGGTGCTGTCCGTGCCGAAGGGGGCGAAGGTGCTGCCGCCGGTGCCGGTGCGAAGCCTTGAGGACGACTGGGTGGTGGCGGTGACCGCATCGGGCCACATGCTGGTGATCCCGCTGGCGGAGCTGCCCCAATTGCCGAAAGGCAAGGGCAACAAGATCATCGGCATCCCATCCGCCAAGTTCGCCACCCGGGAGGACTATGTGGTGGCCATTGCCTGCATCCAGGACGGGGAGCCGCTGACCATCTATTCCGGGCAGCGCCACAAGACCATGCGGCCGGCGGAGGTGGACGAGTATGCCGGCGCGCGCGGCCAGCGTGGCTCCAAGCTGCCGCGCGGCTTCCAGAAGGTCGAGCGCATCGAGGTGGTGGTGAAGTAGGGCTGTGTCCAGCGGCGCTGCGCGCTGCCCGCGTTACGGCAGCGCCGATTTCTGCTGAAGCTCCTGTAGCGCCTTGAGCACGGTGTTGGCCCGTTCGATGCTCGCCTGGATCCGCTCGTTGAGCGGGTCCAGCGTAAGCGCCGCTTCCCAGGTGGTCTTTGCTTCCTGCACCTTCTCGTCCCGGTACAGGGCGTTGCCCTGTTCCAGCAGTTCCTCGACCTTGGCGGCGATGGCGCTGTTCAACGCCTGCCGCAGTCCAACCAGCTCATCGCTTTTCACGCCCAGGCTGTCCAGTTGGGACAGGATCTGTTGGGCGCGTGTCAGCTCTGCAGCGGCGAGGGCTTCGTGCAACTGTTCGACCAGTTGCTCGGACTCCTTGCGCCGCTGCGCTTCTTCGGTACGCTGTTTCTTGGCGCGGGCCTGCTTGGTGCGGGCGGCCTTCTGATCATTGAGGCGGGCGATGGCTTGGGCAACGTCCGGCGTGTCCTCGATCCGGCGGGCCAGGGTGAGACATTTCTCCGCCCGATCGAGCCTGCCGCCATCGAGGGCACGAGTGCCGCACTCCATCAGTTTGCTGCGGGATGATTTCAGCAGGGCGTTCGTTTGTTTCATTCTTCGCCGTACATCCGCCCCGTCCGCGCCATCGCTTTTGATCTGGATACGTTCAGCCAGCAAGGGCACCTGACGCAGCAGACCTTCGGTGTCGGCGATCAGGATGCGTTCGTCGATTTCGCGCGCACGCGCCGTCTGTTGGGTCTGGAGTGCGGTGCGCGCCTCCTGGAGCTTGGCGCTGTTCGGGACCCTGCGCGCCGCCAGATCGAGCAGCGCCAGGGCATCGGCCAGTTGCCCCTTGGCCTGGTTGCGGCGCGCGTCGGCCAATGCGCGGCGCTCGTAATCGGCCATCAACGCCTCGATCTGCCGGCGCTTTCGCTCCTTGGCGCGAGCCGCACCGGGGCCCTCCTGCGGCAGCATCTCCAACATGGCCAAGGCCTGACCGTATTCCTGCGCGGTGACCAGCCGATCGATCCGCTCATCGGAGGCGAGCAGGATATTCTGCAACGGGGTACAGGCCTGCAAGAGTCCCGCGACCAGCACCACGATCCAGAACCACGCCGTTTTCATGTCGGTACCTCCGTTTCGCCGGAGAGTATCCATTCGAGTTGCTGCTCCAGTGCGCCGGGATAGGCGGTCTTGACCCCCTTGACGATATAGGTGCTGACCGGCCTGGTCTTGCCGCGCAGATTGATGGTGGATTGATGCAGTTCGGCGATGATGCGTTCCTTGAGCCCGGGCTGTTGGTACATTTCTTCGGTAATGATGATTTCGCCCGCATTCGCGATGGAGCAGAGACGGGAAGCCAGATTGACGGTATCGCCCACCACGGTGTACTGCATGCGTTCGCGTGAACCCATGTTGCCGGCTAGCATGGTACCGGTGTTGACGCCCAGGCGGAATTGGATGGGCTGCTGCCCCTTGGCCAGGCGGTGGGCGTTCAGGTGGTCCACCAGCCGCTGGAACAGTACGGCGCACGCGATGGCGTGGAGACTGTGGTTTTCGTCCGGCTCGGGCACGCCGAAGACCAGCATGGCGCAATCGCCGATGTACTTGTCCACATGGCCGCGATACAGGCTGCTGGCGCGGCTGATGTAGGAAAAATATTCGTTCAGCAGCGCGGCGACGGCCTCGGAGCCGAGCTGCTCCGACAGTCTGGTATAGCCCACCAGGTCGGCGAACACGACGCTGCCGACGACATGCTTTCCCCCCAAGTGCACCTGTTCCAGGTTCGAGAGTATCTCCTTTGCCACCTGGGCCGAGACGAAACGCGAGAAGGCTGCCTCCACCTGGGCCTTCTGCAGCAGCCCTTGCGCCATGTTGTTGAACGCCTCGATCAGATGGCCCACCTCGTCGTTCCGCCGCTCCGGAATGCGGTATTGGTAGCGTCCTTCCTGGATCGCCTGGCTTGCGTCCATCAGATGATGGATGGGGCGGGAGAGGTGCCGTCCCAGTAAATAGGAGGTGAGCAGCCCCAACAGGATGAACAGTACCGTGACGGTTACGATCGCCTTGATGGAATCGCGTAGCGACTGATCCAGCAGCGAGCGGCTGAAGGTGATGAGTACATAACCGGCGATGACATTCTGAAAGCGCACCGGACTGATGAACGAAATGGCATGTACGTCGCCGAGCGGCGATGCTTCCCATTGCCAATGGAAGCTGTGCGGTTCGCTTCGGAGAAACTCGTGGGCATTGCCGGCAAACGGTGCATCGATGTCGAACGGCGTGATGCCGGTGCGGGTCAGCACGGCGCCGCCGCTGGCGAAGATCGCCGTGCCGAGCACCATGCCGTTGGATACCGTGCTCTTCGTCAGGATTTCCAGTGCCAGGATGTCATCGGCCAGGATTGGCTCTTTGGCCGATTCCGCCAGTTGGCTGACGATCGTGTGTCCGAACGACTGGGTCTGGGCCTGCACCACCTTGGTCTGGTTGCTTACGATGACCATGCCGAGCAGCGCCATGCCGGCACAGATCACCAGCGCGATCACCAACGAAAACCTGTAGGCAATCGGAAGCCGCAGCGGCAGCCCAGGCTGCGGCGCACGGGAGACCATCCGTTCCTGAGCCGCGTCAGCTTTTGCCGTGCTGCGGGAAATGGAGAACATCTTCATCTTGCCGCTTCTGGGGCTACCAGGAAGTAGGCGAGGTCGAGCGCTGACCGCTCGATATAGGCGCCTGATTGAGGAGGGCATCGAGATGCTGAACAATTGGTGGGTCCGATGTCTCCGGGTCGTGTCGAAGCCGGCTTGCCGAAACACAGGCCAACGGCGTGAATGGTCGTCCACCCTGCATCATGCGACTGGCGCGCCGGACCGAAGTCCGGATACCCTCGGTCATACAAAGTGATCGATGTACTGCATATCGTGCAGCCACATACCAGCGGGCATTGTAACCGAAATTGCATGGCTGCGCCGCCCGACGGAGGCGGCCGCTCATTGCCGGCAGGGTCGCGTGGCATGCGGCTGTATCATTCCTTATATCGCAGTTTGTTGACAAGTCATTGGAACTCCCGGGTTTGCTTCCACAGTCATGCGCAATATGTATTGAAGATCAAAAAACCATATTGTGTGAGTGCACACTCTCCCGCGCGCAGGAGCGGGCTGGAGAAGGGATCTTGCTTTTGGCGCCGAAGAACCGCGGAAGGGGCCCTGCCGACATTGCCCATGGCTGGGAGTGTGTCGCGCATGTAAAATAAAGTCTTTTTTCAGGTCAGGAATGCGACATGCCTCTGATTCGTCCTTTTACCGGTCTTCGGCCCGTGCCCGCCCAGGCCGCCGCTGTGGTGGCTCCGCCCTATGATGTCTTGAGCAGCGCAGAAGCGCGTGCCCGTGCCGCGGGGAAGCCCTGGAGTTTTCTGCATATTTCCAAGGCTGAGATCGATCTGCCGCCCGAGACCGATCCTTATGATCCAGCGGTTTACGCCAAAAGCGCCGAGAACCTGGCACGGATGCTCAGGGAGGGAATACTGCAGCGCGACCCCGAACCCTGCTATTACGTGTACCGCCTTACCATGGGGCAGCACGTCCAGACCGGGCTGGTGGCGGCTGCTTCCGTGGCGGCCTATGACAGCAACCGCATCCGGCGCCACGAGTTCACCCGCCCGGACAAGGAGGACGACCGGGTCCGTCAGATCGAGGCCCTGAATGCCCAGACCGGACCGGTGCTGCTGGCCTACCCGGCGGCCCCGGAGGTGGACGAACTGCTGGCGCAAGTGACGGCCGGGCCGTGCGAGTACGACGTGACGGCGGATGACGACGTGCGTCACACCCTGTGGGTGGTGCGCGATGCGGACACCTGCGCGCGTCTCTCGCAGTGCTTCGAGGCCATTCCCGTGCTCTACATCGCCGATGGGCATCACCGCTCGGCTGCGGCGTCGCGGGTGGCGGCCGCCCGGGCCGCGGCCAACCCGGCGCATAGCGGCGACGAGCCCTACAACTATTTCCTCTCCGTCATCTTCCCGCATCATCAGATGAAGATCCTGGATTACAACCGGGTGGTGACCGATCTCAACGGGCTGACACCGGAAGACTTCTTGCAGCGGGTTGGGGAGAACTTCAGCGTGCAGCCGCACGACGGGCAGTTCCGGCCCGGCCGTCCCGGCGAGTGTGGGCTCTACCTGGGCGGGCGCTGGTACCGGCTGAACATCCGGCCGGAACTGATTCCCCAGGATGATCCGGTGGCGCGGCTGGACGTGAGCCTGCTCGCGACCTACCTGCTGGAACCGGTCCTCGGGATCCACGATCCGCGGCGCGACAAGCGGATCGATTTCGTGGGCGGCATCCGCGGGCTGGGCGAACTGGAAAAACGGGTGGATTCGGGCGAAATGGCCGCGGCCTTCGCCATGTTCCCCACGCGCATGGAAGAGCTCATGGCCGTCGCCGACGCGGGCAACGTCATGCCGCCGAAATCCACCTGGTTCGAGCCCAAACTGGCGGACGGACTGGTATCGCACGTGCTGGATTAGGCGCGGGAGTTTGCCGCGACACCGACTCGGCCCTCAAGCGTGTTCGGGTTCCGCATGGGTGATTAAACGCAAAGACGCCAAGGCCGCCAGGAACGCAAAGCAGTAAAGAATGTGACGGTGCTTTAACGCAAAGACGCAAAGGGCGCCAAGAGCGCAAAGACAAGAAACGCGTATTGACCTCCCGGCCCCGGCACGCTCCCCGGACCCTGCGGCGGCCCATCCAGGCTGCCGTAATTCTCTATCAAAATCTTTGCGCCTTTGCGTCTTTGCGTTGAAACCTTGCGTTGAGTACTGCAGAACGGGGCGCCGCCCTGCGTGCTAGAGGCTTTCCCCGCCGAAGTCGAAGCTCAGGCTGCCATCCGGGGCCTGCAGGAAGTTGCCTTGAATGTAATTGACCCCGCAGTTCCACAGCACCGTCAGGCTGTCGGCGCTCTCCACGAATTCGGCCACGGTCTGTTTGCCCATGGCCTGTGCCTTCTCGGTGATCTTCTTGACCGCCGCCTGCGTCTCGGGATCGCGTACGTTGCGAATCAGCGAACCGTCGATCTTCAGATAGTCCGCAGGCAGGTGCTTCAGCAGGGCGAACGAGTTTGCGTTCGCGCCGAAACGGTTGAGCGCCACTTTGCAGTGCAGGTTCTTGAGGCCCTGCAGGAAGGTCTTCGCGCTCGCCAAATGGGAGGCGGCAGCGCTTTCGGCCACTTCGAAGATGATGTTGCGTTCCGAAAGCCGGGCGCTGGTCAGTTGCTCGTGGATCCAGGGCAGCAGTGAGGCGTCGGTCAGCGATTGCCCCGAAAGCTTGACGAAAAAGCGGATGTCCCATCCGAGGCGACGCTGTTCCTGCAGCACGCCGATGGCGTGCTTGATCACCCAGCGGTCGATCTCGGCGATCAGCCCGGTCTGCTCGGCAGTGGGCAGGAACTGGCCGGGCATGATATCGCCGCCCTGCTCATCGAGCATGCGCACCAGCACCTCGTAATATGCGCCCTGTTCGCCGTGGAGGGCCATGATGGGCTGGTAGACCAGACGGAACCGGTCTTTTTCCAGGGCTTCCTTGATCTTTGCTTCCCACAGTTTGGCCTGCGCGCCTTGGTCCTCCTTGGTCACGACCGGGCTGTGAACATGGACTTTGTTGCCCCCCGCGGAGCGGGCCGTTTCGCACGCGATATCCACTCTGGTCAGGGCTTCCTGCGCGTTGGGCACGTTGCCGTCGATCTGGGTGACGCCGATGCTGCAGGTGGTGGCGACCGAGTGGTCGGCCACCTCGAATACGTGGTGCTCCACGGCGCTACGGATGCGCTCCGCGACCACGCCGGCGCCTTCCAGATCGCAGCCGCGGGTCAGGATCGCGAAGGTATCGTCGCCGAAGCGCGCGACGACATCGTTTTCCCCGGCCTTTTGTTTCAGCAGCGTGGCGAAATCGCCGAGCATGAGGTCGCTGACCGCGATGCCGACATTCTCTTTGATCGACTTGAAGTTGTCCGGAGCGATAAAAAGCAGCACGGCCTTGCCATCTTCTTCGGCGATTTCGCTTATCGTGCTGTCCAGCACCTGTATGAAATATTGCCGGTTGTACAGGCCGGTCAGCAGGTCCTGGTTGCTCAACTGCCGGATCCGGCTCTCCAGTTCGTCCTGGTCAATGGAATTGTCGCGGACCACGATCTGGGTACATCTTTCCCCTTCGATGCTGGCCGGGGTGAACTCCATCTGGGCCTTGAAGGTCTCGCCGTCCGCGCGCAGCGCCTGGATTTCCAGTTCCGCGCGTTCATCCGCGCCTTTGCTGTAGCGGCGCAGGAAGTCCTTGAGCTTGCCGTGATCTTCCGGCGCGACCATGTTCATGAGTGGCATGCCTTCGAGATCTTCCAGTTCGCTGAAGCCGAACATGGCCAGGTAGGCGGTGTTGCAGTAGATGTGCATGCCTTCATGCACGTAGCTGATGGCATCGCGCGAGCTGTCCAGCAACGATCGGCAGCGCTTTTCGCTTTCGCGGTAGGATTTTTCGCAACGCTTGAGGGCGCGCCGGAGTTCGAGGTTTTCGAGTTCGCGCGCCACCACCAGTTGCAGGTGCTCGGGCTGCTGTTGGGACACCAAGTCGCGCGCGCCGGCTCTCAATGCCGCCACGAGCGTTGTCTCGTCCACGCGGTCGCCGACGGCGATCAGCGGTACGATTCTGCCCGCCTCGTTTACCGCGCGGGCGGCCTGCTCGACGCTGAGCTCCGGAAAATCGGAGCGGCACAGGATCAAATCGGGGGACTGCCCTTTCAGGGCGGATGCCAGATCTTCCTCATCCTCCACGAGGACGGGGCGTACTCCATAGCCGGCCTTGCGCAGGATATTGCTCAACGCCTCCATTTCGTTCGGCGAGTCGTCAATGACGATCAAGCGAAGAATCTCACTATGGTCCACTTTCCGCTCCTGGCGCCTGGCTCGGCGTTACTTGTAACTAATTTCTCGGGTGTTTTCCAGCATATTGTGCACAGCCGGCGGCATGGCGGAGCCGGTCTTGCGGCGGCGGGGCGGTGTCTTGTCAGAGGGATAGCGGTATCTTGCCGGGCGCGCCGGGCTCTTCCCGCACGAAGCGTGGCACAAGATAGCCGGGCAGGCGCTTCCATAACGACTCATGGATGCGCTGCGCGCTTCGGGCATCGACCTCGAAATGCGCGGCGCCTCGGACCTTGTCCAGCAGATGGACGTAATAAGGCATGACGCCCGCATCGAAGAGCGCTTCGCTCAATCGGGCGAGGACCTCGGAATCGTCGTTTACCCCACGCAGCAGCACGCTCTGATTGAGCAAGGTGGTGCCGCACTCGGCCAGGCGGCGCAGGGCGAGCCTGACCGAGTCATCGATCTCGTTGGGGTGGTTGGCATGGATCACCACGACCCGCTTGAGTCGGGTGCGCGCAAGCCAGTTCAGCAGATGATCGTCCACCCGGGCGGGCAGAACGACCGGCAACCGGGTATGAATGCGCAGACGCCGTAGATGGGCGATGGCATCGAGGCGCTCCGCCAGGAGCGCGAGCCGCTCGTCGGTGAGGGCGAGCGGGTCGCCGCCGCTGAGGATGACCTCGCTGATGCTGTCGTCGCGTGCAAGATGCGCCAGTGCATCGTCGAGCCGTTGCGGCGTGGCGGCGCCCTCGGAGTACGGGTAATGGCGCCGGAAGCAGTAGCGGCAATGCACGGCGCAGGCGCCGGTGGCCACCAGCAGGGCACGGCCGTGATATTTGTGCAGCAGGCCGGGCACCGCCACCGCCGCGAGGTCGCCGACCGGATCGTCGCCGAAGCCTGCTACCGCCAGCAGTTCTTCGCCCAGCGGAAGCACCTGGCACAGCAGCGGATCGCGGGGATCGCCCTTGCCCATGCGATCCACATAAGACCGGGGTACCCGGAGCGGAAACTGTCCGTGGGCGGCATGGGCGCCGGCCAGCAGTTCCCGGGGCAACCCCAGCAATTGCAGGAGTTCCACCGGATCGCGCACGGCCTCGGCCAACTCCCGCTGCCAAGCGGAAGTCTGCCGCCCGTCGTCGGTTCGGGGTATCATAGGCGGGTTTTTCACGGTACTACCCAACAAGACAGGACGGCAGGAATTCGATGACTACTTTCAGTACCAATGAGTTCAAGGGCGGCCTTAAGGTGATGGTGGACGGCGATCCTTGCGCGATCATTGAAAACGAGTTTGTGAAGCCTGGCAAGGGCCAGGCGTTCAACCGCGTCAAGTTGCGCAACCTTAAGACCGGCCGCGTGATCGAGCGCACTTTCAAGTCCGGTGAGACCCTGGAAGGCGCGGATGTGATCGATATCGAGATGCAGTACCTCTACAGCGACGGCGAGTTCTGGCATTTCATGGTGCCGGATACCTTCGAGCAGCACGCCGCGGACAAGAATGCGGTGGGCGATGCCGCCAAGTGGCTCAAGGAACAGGACATCTGTACCGTGACCCTCTACAACGGCGCGCCGCTGTCCGTGGCCCCGCCCAACTTCGTGATCCTCAAGATCGTCGAGACCGATCCCGGCGTGCGGGGCGATACCTCGGGCGGCGGCGGCAAGCCGGCGACTCTGGATACCGGCGCCGTGGTGCGTGTGCCCCTGTTCGTGCAAACCGGGGAGCTGATCAAGGTGGACACCCGCACCGGCGAGTACGTCTCGCGCGTGAAGGAATAATGAGGTGTCCTGGTACGGCCCGACTTGGTGATCCGGTGCGGCTGATGACGGCGCAGCCGCTTTTTCCGCAATGACCGCGACGGACTGGCGGCCGAGCGCGTTGCTGGAGATCTTGCGTCTGCGCGCACGATTGCTGGCCCGCATCCGGTCCTTCTTCGAGGACCGCGGTGTGCTGGAGGTGGAAACGCCCATCCTTTCGGCCGCCGCGGTCACCGATCCCAACCTCGCCAGTTTCGCCACCCGCTACACCGGTCCCGGTGCGCCGCAGGGCTGCATGCTGTATCTGCACACCTCGCCGGAGTTTCCGATGAAGCGCCTGCTTGCCGCCGGCAGCGGGTCGATTTATCAGATCTGCAAGGTCTTTCGCGACGGGGAGGCGGGGCGGCGGCACAACCCGGAATTCACCATGGTCGAGTGGTACCGCGTCGGCTTCGATCATCATGCCCTGATGGACGAGGTGGAAGCGTTGGTCGTCGCGGCCATCGGGGACCGCGTGGACCTGCAGCCCGCGGAACGGCTGAGCTACGGCGAGGCCTTCGAGCGGTACGCCGCCATCGACCCCCATACCGCGTCGGCGGAGGCGCTGCGGGAGTGCGCCCTGCGCCACGGGATAGCGCCGGTGGCCGGGCTCGGGCTGGAGCAACGGGATGCCTGGTTGGACCTGCTGCTGACCCATGTGGTCGAACCGCGGCTCGGCGCCGGCCGCCTGACGTTTCTTTATGATTATCCCGCGTCGCAGGCCGCTCTGGCCCGGGTGCGGCCGGGCAGTCCGGCATTGGCCGAACGCTTCGAGCTTTACCTGGGCGGGATCGAACTGGCCAATGGCTTCCATGAGCTGGGGGATGCCCGCGAGCAGCGGCGCCGCTTCGAGGCGGACAATGCACGGCGTGTGGCCGAGGGGTTGCCGCCGCTTCCGATCGATGAGCGGTTACTGGCGGCCTTGGAGCACGGCCTGCCGCCCTGTGCCGGGGTGGCGCTGGGGTTTGACCGGCTGGTGATGATCGCGGGCGGATTCGACTCGCTCCGCGACGTGATCCCGTTTCCCGTGGAGAAGGCCTGAAACCGGTGCCGCAGCCACGGTGATCCCCGCTACGCTTGCAACGTGTTACGCGAAGCCGGAAACTCCCTTCCATGGAACAGCAGGCGACATCGAGGTACGGAGAGGCCGGGGCGGAGATCGGCGTCGAAGGAGCGCTCATCCGGTGCTCGGGCGCCTGGACCTTAAGGGGAGCGGCGGCACTGGAGGCGCAACTCGCCCAGCAGTCCTGGCCCTCTGCGCCTGAACTGCGGCTGGATGCGAGCGGCATCCACGTCATGGATACGGCCGGCGCCTGGCTTTTGCACCGCACCATCGCCAGCATGCGGAACGGCGGGCGCCGGGTGCAGGTGGAAGGTCTGCACCCCGACCACCGGACCCTGCTCGATACCATCGGCGCCCTTGCCAGGGCGCAGCAAGAGGTGGTAGAGCCCCAGCCGGACGGTCTGCTGACCGGCATCGGTAAAGAGGCCGTTACCAAGGCACGGTTCGCCCTGCGGTTTCTATCCTTCATCGGCGAGAGCGCCCGCGCGATGCTGCGCTGGGTTATGCAGCCCCGGCGCGTCCGCTGGCGCGCGTTTCTGCACGAGTTGCAACTGGCAGGCTTCAATGCTCTGCCCATTACCGGCCTGCTGGCATTTCTGATGGGCATCGTCATCGCCTATCAGGGCGCAGACCAGTTGCGCCGCTTCGGCGCTGACATCTTCATCGCGGACCTGGTGGGGCTTTCCATGCTGCGGGAACTGGCGCCCATCCTGACCGCTATCATCGTGGCCGGCCGCTCCGGGTCGGCCTACACCGCCCAGATCGGCACTATGAAGGTGACCGAAGAGATCGACGCCCTGCGCACCATCGGGGTGCCGCCCCTGGATCTGCTGGTCTTGCCGAAGATGCTGGCGCTGACCGTGGCGCTGCCGTTGCTGACGGTGTTCGCCGATATCGTGGGGGTGCTCGGCGGCATGGTCATGGCCAGCCTGCAGCTCGGCGTAAGCTCCAACGATTTCCTCGAACGGCTGCGCAACGCCATCGATCTCTCCTCGTTCATGGTCGGGGTTGGCAAGGCCCCGGTGTTCGCGGCCATCGTCTCTCTGGTGGGCTGTTATCAGGGCTTTCAGGTGACCGGCAGCGCCGACAGCGTCGGCCGGCGAACCACGGTGAGCGTGGTGCAAGGGATTTTCCTGGTGATCGTGGTCGACGCGCTGTTTTCGGTCGCCTTCAGTTGGTTGGGTATCTAGAGCCATGGTGGCCGGCATGAGGCAGGCGCCGCAGGCGGAGACGGTGATCGAGGTTTCGGGGGTCTGCACCCGCTTCGGCAGCGCCGTGGTGCACGACCACGTGAGCCTGTCCGTGCGGCGCGGCGAGATCTTCGCGCTGGTGGGCGGCAGCGGCAGCGGCAAGTCTACGCTGTTGCGGGAGATTATCATGCTGCAACGGCCCCAGGCGGGCTCCATCCGGGTCTTCGGGAGGGAGGTCCTGGACCTCGACGAGGACGGGGCGCTGGAGCTGCGCCGGCGCTGGGGAGTGCTGTTCGAGCGCGGGGCGCTGTTCGGCGCGCTCACCGTCCTGCAGAATGTGGCGCTGGTGTTGCGCGAGCACACGGACCTGAGCGCTGAACTGATCGAAGAGATCGCTACCCTCAAGATCCTGCGTACCGGCCTGCCGGCGAGCGCCGTGCATAAATATCCGAGCGAGCTCAGCGGCGGCATGCGCAAGCGCGCCGGGCTGGCCCGGGCCATTGCGCTGGACCCGGAACTGCTGTTCCTGGACGAGCCGACCGCGGGCCTCGATCCCACGAGCGCCAGCGGCATCGACGAATTGGTTTTGCAGTTGAAAGAGCTGTTCGGCCTGACCATCATGGTCGTCACGCATGATCTGGATTCCCTGTGGCGGGTGGCGGATCGGGTCGCGGTTCTGGGTGAGGGACGGGTGGTCGGCATCGGCACCATGGAGGAGTTGGCGCAGGCGGACCATCCCGTCATCCGCGAGTATTTCTACGGCCCGCGCGGCCGTGCAGCACGGGAGCAGGCATGGAAGAAAAGGTAAGTTATGCCATTGTCGGTCTGTTCGTTTTGCTCCTCGGATTCGCCCTGATCGCCATCGTGCTCTGGCTCAGCAGCGGGGCCTTTTCCCAGGCGGCCTATGACCGGTATCTCGCGTTCTTCCGCGAATCGGTGTCCGGATTGAGTGTCAATGCGCCGGTGAAGTACCGGGGAGTGGATGTGGGCCGGGTGCGCTCCATCGAACTCACCCCGGACAATCCCGAGGAGGTGCGCCTGGTGCTTGATATCAAGGAGGGCGCGCCGATCAAGACGGATACGCGCGCAGTCCTGTCCGTGCAGGGGCTGACCGGAATCGCCTTCATCGAACTGACGGGCGGCAGCCGGGAGGCGCCGCTGCTGGAGGCCAAACCGGGCGAACACTATCCGGTGATCCCCACCAGCCCGTCGCTGTTCCTGCGGCTGGACACGGCGCTGTCGAGTCTGACCGCCAATCTCAACCGGGTGACGGGCGACATCAGCAGCCTGTTGACCGAGGAAAACCGGCGCGCGTTCGCCAGCATCCTGGCCAACCTGGCCACGGTGTCGCAATCGATCGCGGCCCATAACGGGGCGCTGGAGCGGGGACTGGAGAGCGCGGCGGACACGTTGGAGCATAGCGCCAAGGTCACGGCGGAATTGCCTGGACTGATCGAGCGCATCGGCCGCAGCGCGGAAGCCGTGCAAGCGATGGCCGAGGAGATGGCGGGGGCGGGCAAAGGGCTGCGGGCCGCCGTCGAATCCGGCAACCGGGATCTGGAGCAGTTCACGATGCAGACCCTGCCGGAGTTCGCCGGGCTGTTGAGCGAACTGCGCGAACTGACGGCGACCCTGCAGCGCGTGGGCCGGCAACTGGAGCAGGATCCGAGTATCCTGCTGCGAGGGCGCCCGGTCCCGGCGCCCGGTCCCGGTGAATAACGTCCAATAACATACCCATATCTCGATACTGGATCAGATGACGCAGCGATTCTTTTTTTTCGCATACCGGACGGGCCGCGGTGTGTCCGCCGTCGTAGCCATCACCTTGATTTCATTGATGCTGGCAGCCTGCGCGCCTCTGGGACCCAGGCCGTCGGCAACGGAAAACATCTTCGTGCTGAACGCGCTGTTTCGGCAGGAGATGGCGCAGGCGGATGGCCCGGAGCACAACCCCGGTGAAGACTCGCGGCCAACCATCATGGTGACCCCGCCGCGCGCCGTGCCCGGTTTCGATACCCCGCGCATCGCGTACATGCCACGCGCCAACGAGCTCAGTTACTACGCCAACAGCCGCTGGGCCGACACGCCGTCGCGCATGATCGAGCCGTTGCTGATCCGGGCGCTGGAGGCGACGGGGGAGTTTCATGCCGTGGTGCCGTTGAGCAGTCCGGTGCTGGGGGGCCTGCGCCTGGACACGGATATCCTGCGCCTGCAGCAGGAGTTCCTGTCCCGGCCCAGCAGGCTGCGCCTGACCCTGCGCGCCCAGGTGTTCGATCTGAGACAACGCAGCGTGCTGGCGACCCGTACCTTCGAGGCGGAGGAGGAGACGCCCAGCGACAACGCCTACGGGGGGGCGACCGCCGCCGACCGGGCGCTGGAGAAGGTGTTGCGGGAGGTGGCGGCGTTTGCCGCAGAACAGGCGAGCGCCGTCGGCGGGAAGTAGCAGCGGTACGAAGGGTTCCCGGGGAGCAGGACCGGGAACGGGAAATCGAGTCCCGCTCCCGTCCCCGCGTGTGAATCAGGCGGTTGCCGGGGTGGCATCCAGTACCGCGGGGGCGGTGCTCGGATAAACCCCGGTGAGCAGGTACTCCAGCAGTTCCCGCACCGTCCGCAGCTCCGTGCCGAAGGGGAGCGGTTCGGAGCCGCGGAAGAACAGCCCCGACTTGACGTTGCCCGCCAGTGCCGCGGAGAGCTGCGCCTCGATGCAGAACTGTCCGGCACTGGAATCGCCGTCCTTGAAGCCGCAGTAGGTCAGGCACTCGAGCTGGCTGGCGCATTCGGCGCACTCCGGATTGGCGCGTGCCTTGAGCTTTTCCTCCTTCGCAAGATAACGCTTCAGCCACGGCGTCAGCACCGCGCGCGCCGGCAGCCCTGCCGCACTCATGAAGGTGATGATGTCGCTGGGCTTGGCCTCCATGAGAATGCGCTTGAAGTTCGGGTGCGCGTCGCCCTCCACGGTGACGGCGAAGGGCGTGCCGATCTGCGCGCCGCTGGCGCCCCAGGAAAACAACTGTTTCAGCTTCTCGAAGGAGTTTATGCCGCCCGCCCCGATGAGGGGGATGCGGTCCAGGGCGATGCCCAGTTGCTCGAAGACGCCCCGGATTTCCTTGAAAACACGGGCGAAGTCGAATTTGGGATCGTTGATCTCTTCCTGCCGCGTTGCGCCCAGGTGACCGCCCGCATAGCGGGGGTGCTCGATGACGATGGCGTCCGGCAACCGGCCCTTGCGCATCCAGCGCTTCAGTACGGCCCGCACCCCACGCTCCTCGGACAGGATCGGGATCAGCGCCACGTCGTCATGGCCGGCGACCAAATCCGGCAGGTCCAGGGGCAGGCCGGCCCCCATGATGATGGCGTTGGCGCCGCTTTCGCAGGATTGGCGCACCAAATCGGCGTGCCGGTCCACGGCCTTCATGACGTTGACGGCGATGAAACCTTCCGGCCCGCAGATCTCGCGTGCCGCACGGATCTCCCGGTCCAGGGCCTCGAGGTTGCTCGCATCCATCACCGCTCGGTCGCGGCAACCGCGGGTGCGCGCCATGATATCCGGATGCAGGCGGCGCAAATCGATGCTGGCGATGGTGCCTACGGCCCCTTCCTTAGCCACGGCGCCGGCGAGCTTGTGGGCGGAAACGCCGACGCCCATGCCCCCTTGAATGATCGGTAACAAATGCCGGCCACGGATGGCGAGCGGCGGGAAAAGATTTTTTATCATAGTGATCACGTCGGAAAAAGGTGCTTCATTCTACGGCATAACTTGTGGCAAAGAAATTGGTGGCCATGATCCCGCCCGTGGCGGAACGCCAAAAAGCGAACGCCCGGGGCTGTCATGCACGTTCCCGTGCCGTTTCGGCCGGCACATTGGGGTCGGTATCCGCCCTGATGACGCCAATGCCCTGGCCCATCCGCACCCGCGCCCCGGGCCGAACGCCGGGCAGCCATTCAATGCCGTGCTGTGGGAACAGTACGATGACCGTCGAGCCCATGTTGAAACGCCCCGCTTCCTGCCCGCGCTCCAGCACGACAGGGCCGGTCGGGAGTTCCCGGTAATCGGACACCGCCACCTCGTGGCCCCGGGGCGGGGTGACGACGCCGGCCCAGACTGTTTCGATGCAGGAGACGAACATGGCGCCCACCATGATCAGGGCCATCGGGCCTGCCGCGGTATCGAAGATGGCCGCCACCCGCTCGTTGCGGGCGAACACGCCCGGGATGACGCGGGTGGTATGGGCGCCCACGCCGAACAGCCGGCCGGGGATGTGGATCATCTCTTGCAGCGTCCCGGTACAGGGCATGTGAATCCGGTGGTAATCGCGGGGGGAGAGATAGAGCGTGACGAAACGTCCGCCGGCAAACCGTGCCGCCCGTTCCTCCGATCCGCCGAGCAGTTGGCGCACGGAAAAGTACCGCCCTTTGGCCTGGAGAATCTGCCCCTCCTCGATCTCACCCGCCTGGCTCACGACGCCGTCCACCGGGCTGACGACCGCATCGGGTTCGGCGGCCAGCGGGCGGGCGTCGGGGCGCAGGGCGCGGGTGAAGAAGCTGTTGAAATCCGGATAGGCATGCGGGTCCTGCTCCCGGGCCTCGCTCAGGTCGATGCTGTAGAGGCGCATGAAGGTGTCGATCAGGAAATTCTTGAACGCGCGGTGGCGGATGCGGGTCGCGCGGTAGCCCAGGCCGGTCAGGGCATGGTGCGGCAGCAAGTATTGGGGCAGGGACTTGAGGTAATCCATCACTGCCGCCCATGGCTCCAGGGGCGTCTTGTGTTCGTGCTTCATCGTGGATCTTGGCGGCAATGAACCGGGAGGTCGACAACCTGATGCATTAGAGGGGAGCGGCGTTCCGTCAGGCGGGTTGCACATCAGACTGGTGTGCCGATCGTTGGGTCAATTATCCCGGTGACGGCGCAGCGTGGCAAATGCTTTCGCGATGCTGCCCGGGTCGTGCGGGGCGGAGAACAGCGCGTGGAGGTGCGCTTGGGGGTCGACCAGCAGGATGGCGGTCGAGTGGTCGATCCAATAAGTGTCCGGGGCGCTCTCCGGAATCGGGCTGCGCATGTACAGAACCCCCAGCTGGTCCGCCAGTGCCTTGATCTGCCCCGGCGAACCGGTGACCCCGATGAAGCTCTCGTTGAAATACGGCACGTAGCGGGCGAGGTGCTCCGGCGGGTCGCGTTCCGGGTCCACGGAGACGAATACCACCTGCATGTTCGCGTGATACCGCGGCTGTTCCGCGAGACGCGCGTCCACCGCGTCCAGTACGGCCAGGGTGGTGGGGCAGACGTCCGGGCAGTGGGTGTAGCCGAAGAACAGGAAGGTCCACTTGCCTGCCAAGCGGTCCAGCGTAAAGGGCTGTCCGTGGTGATCCGTCAGAGTGAACGGCGTCAGCGGTTTCGGTGTGGGCAGGACCGTGGCGGCGAGGTCTGCGGGCAGCGGGGCCACTGCCGGACGCGAGGCCTGATTCCGGGCTATCCACATGCCCAGTGCGAGACTCAGCAGGGCGATGGTGAGGAAAATCCAGGCACTACCGCGCAATGTTTCGTTCGCATGCATTGGCGCCAATCCCTATTCCATCCAAGTACATGATAGATCCTGAGCAAGTGGTTTGCGGGGGACGGCGGAACCCGGGAAAGGACGGGGCGGTGCAGACCCGGCGGAGGGAGAGGCGGCCGCTACGGGGCGGGAGCCGTCGGTGTCACGCGTTGCTGGATTTGTCGGTTTCCGCGGCAAAAATCTCGTCGTAAAGCTCCCAGGTGACGCGGGCATCTTCGGCGCTGATCTTCTGGACCACTGCACCGAGATGGACGATCACGAAATCCCCCACCTGCGGCGGCTCTTCCTGAAAGAACAGCAGGTTCGCCTTGCGTATCACGCCCTTGGCTTGGCAACGCGCGATCAACCCGTTGATTTCAATGATCTGCATGGGAATACCAAGGCACACAGGTCTTGCTCCGCGTCAAACCGTGGAAGTTGGCTGGCCTGCAAGTATATACCCGCGGGACGCCATGCGGCATCGGAACCGCCTACGGGCGCTGCGGGCCGGCCGAGATTCCCCGCTGTTCTGTTGGTTTTTGTCGTCGCAGGGGGGGGCGAGTGACCCCGTGGCGTCCTCTTGGAGGGCCGCTTCGTATATCATTCCCGCTCCCAATCCGAGTGGTGTGTCATGAATCAGTACGAGGAAGCGGTACGTGAACTGTCCACCCTGCGCGATTTCATCCGCTGGGGGGCGAGCCGGTTTACCGAGGCGGGGCTGGTGTTCGGCCACGGGACGGACAACGCCATCGACGAGGCGGCGGCCTTGGCGCTGCACGCCCTGCATCTGCCGCCGGATCTGCACGGCAGTTATCTGGCGGCCGCGCTCACCACCAGCGAGAAACGGGCGGTGGCGGAGCTGTTCGCTCGGCGCATAACGGAGCGGCTGCCCGCGCCGTACCTGACTCATGAGGCCTGGTTTGCCGGGCTTGCGTTTTACGTGGACCAGCGTGTGCTCGTGCCGCGCTCGCCCATCGCCGAGCTGATCCAGCACGGCTTTTCGCCCTGGATTCGGGCGGAGCGGGTGCGTCGCGTGCTGGACCTCTGCACCGGCAGCGGCTGCATCGCCATCGGCTGCGCCTACGCCTTCCCCGAGGCCGAGGTGGATGCGGTGGATGTGTCCGCCGATGCCATTGCGGTGGCGGAGATCAACATCGCGCGGCATGGGCTGGAGGGGCGCGTGCATGCCGTCCGGTCCGATCTGTTCGAGAGCCTGGCCGGGCGGCGCTATGACATCATCGTGAGCAATCCGCCCTACGTCTCCGAGGCGGAGATGGCGGCGCTGCCGCAGGAGTACCGCCACGAGCCGGCGCTGGGGCTCGCGGCCGGCGCCGAGGGGTTGGACGTGGCACTGCGCATCCTGCGCGCGGCCGCCGACTACCTGGAGGAGGACGGCATCCTGGTGGTGGAGGTGGGCGACAGCGAGCGGGCGCTCGCCGAGCGCTTCCCGGACGTGCCGCTCTGCTGGCTGGAATTCGAGCGGGGCGGGGGTGGGGTGTTCCTGCTCACCGCCGAGCAGTTGCGGGAGTACCACGAGCATTTTCAGATGTAGGGTGGGCACCGCCCACCGAAAAATGCCTTGACCAACCGGCGCATGGTGGGCGGTGCCCGCCCTACGTTCGGAAAAACGTGTTATCGTGTCGGAATTGTTGGGGAATTGCCATGATCAAAAGACCGAAGACCGTCGACCAATACGTCGAGCTGGTGAAGCAGGCCGTGTTCGAGGTGGAAGAGCTGCGCCTGGCCACCGAGTACGATCTGGAGCAGATGGGCGGTGTAATGACCTTCCTGGACAACCTGGAGGAGCAGGTGAAGGGATTGTGGGACTCCATGGTGCAGGGCACCTATGAGTTCCGTGACGAGGATCTGCCGTTCATGCGGATCGTGAACACGGCGGACGACCGCCTGCTGCCATTCAAGTTCCTGCTGCGGGTGATCAACGAGACCCACCGCAAGGGACTGGACGTTGACGAAGTTTGACGTGCATCAGCGTCGGCCGGTTGGATTGGCAATAGCCTGAAACGGCGAATTACGGAGACTCCCATGGACCAAAGCCTGGTATTCGATCTGGACCTCATCCGCCGCTACGACAAGTCCGGCCCGCGCTACACCTCCTATCCCACCGCGCCGCAATTCCATGGCGGCTTCGGCGAAGAGCAGTACCGTGCCTGGGCGAAACGGACCAACGAGGAGCCGGTGCTACGGCCCCTGTCGCTCTATTTCCATATTCCGTTCTGCGACACGGTGTGCTTCTACTGTGGCTGCAACAAGGTGGCGACCAAGGACCGCGGCAAGGCGTCGCCCTATCTTGCGCACCTGTATCAGGAGATCGCCATGCAGGGCGCGCTGTTCGACCGCCGGCGCACGGTGGATCAGCTCCACTGGGGTGGCGGCACGCCCACCTTCATCAGCCACGACGAGATGCGCGAGCTGATGCGCGTGACGCGCGAGCACTTCACGTTGCGCGACGACGATTCCGGCGAGTACTCCATCGAGATCGATCCGCGCGAGGCGCGCGGCGACACCATCGCGCTGCTGCGCAGCCTGGGCTTCAACCGCATGAGCCTCGGCGTGCAGGACTTCGATCCCCGGGTGCAGAAGGCGGTCAACCGTATCCAGACGGAGGAGGAGACCTTCGCGGTGCTGAACGCGGCGCGGGCGGAGGGCTTCAAGTCCGTCAGCATCGACCTGATCTACGGGCTGCCGTTCCAGTCTATGGAGAGTTTCGGCCGGACGCTCAACAAGATCATCGCCGTTGGTCCCGACCGGCTCTCCGTGTTCAACTACGCGCACCTGCCGGACATCTTCAAGCCGCAGCGGCGCATCAACGCCGAGGACCTGCCGTCACCGGCGGAGAAGCTCGACATCCTGCAGCACACCATCGAACGGCTCACCGAAGCGGGCTACATCTACATCGGCATGGACCACTTCGCCAAGCCCCAGGACGAGCTGGCCATCGCGCAACGGGAAGGCACGCTGTACCGCAACTTCCAGGGCTACTCCACCCATGCCGACTGCGACCTGATCGGCCTGGGGGCGAGCTCCATCGGCATGATCGGCCCGACCTACAGCCAGAACCACCGGGAGCTGGAGGAGTATTACGCCGCCCTCGACGCGGGCCGCCTGCCCATCTTCCGCGGCATGGAGCTGAGTGCCGACGACCTGCTGCGCCGCGCGGTCATCACCCAGCTCATCTGCCACTTCCATCTGGATTTCGCCGCGATCGAGGGCAAGTTCGGCATCGTGTTCCAGGAGTACTTCGCCCCCGAACTGGATGAGCTGGCGGGCATGGAGCAGGACGGCCTGCTGCGCCTGGATGCGGGCGGGATTCAGGTATTGCCCGCCGGGCGGCTGCTGATCCGCAACATCTGCATGGTGTTCGACCGGTACCTGCGCGAGCGGCAAGGACAGCGCTTCTCCAAGGTGATCTGAAGACACCGGTCCGGGCGGACGGCGAATCGATTAACATATGGCGTCATGCGGGCGGCGCTCTGCCCGGCCATCGTCCTACGGAATCTCCCTCCATGGCAGGCAACACGATCGGAAAACTGTTCAGCGTCACTACCTTCGGCGAAAGTCACGGGCCAGCCCTGGGCTGCATCGTGGACGGCTGCCCGCCCGGGCTGGAACTCTCCGTGGCGGACATCCAGAAGGAGCTGGACCGGCGCAAGCCGGGCACGTCGCGCCACACCACCCAGCGGCGCGAGGCGGACGAGGTGCAGATCCTCTCAGGGGTGTTCGAGGGCCGGACCACCGGCACGCCCATCGGACTGCTGATCCACAACACGGATCAGCGCTCCAAGGACTACGCCGGCATCATGGACCGGTTCCGCCCGGGCCATGCCGATTACACCTACCAACAGAAGTACGGCATCCGCGACTACCGCGGCGGCGGGCGCTCCTCGGCGCGCGAAACGGCCATGCGGGTGGCGGCAGGCGCCATTGCCAAAAAATACCTGTACGTGTGGCACGGTATCCAAGTGCGCGGCTACCTGGCGCAGCTCGGTCCCATCAAGGCCGAAACGCTGGACTGGGACGAAGCGGAGCGCAATCCCTTTTTCTGCCCCGATGCCTCCAAAGTAACGGAGCTGGAGGCGTACATGGACGCCCTGCGCAAGGAGGGCGACTCCATCGGCGCCCGCGTCAATGTGGTGGCGACCGGCGTGCCGCCGGGGCTGGGTGAGCCGGTGTTCGACCGGCTGGACGCGGACCTCGCCCACGCGCTCATGAGCATCAACGCCGTGAAGGGCGTGGAGATCGGCGCAGGATTTGCCTGCGTGGAGCAGAAAGGCACGGAGCATCGGGACGAGATCACGCCGGAAGGCTTCCTGAGCAACAACGCGGGCGGCATCCTGGGCGGCATCTCCACCGGGCAGGACATCGTCGTCAGCATTGCCCTGAAGCCCACCTCCAGCATCCGTATCCCGGGGCGCAGCGTGAACTTGCGTGGCGAGCCGGTGGAGGTGGTGACCACCGGGCGCCATGACCCCTGTGTCGGCATCCGCGCCACCCCCATCGCCGAAGCGATGGTCGCCATCGTGCTGATGGATCACCTGCTGCGCCACCGCGCGCAGAACCTGGACGTGCGGTCCGAAACACCGGTGATTCCGCCGCGGGTGGTGTAAGTCGAAGTGGCGAGTTTCTCGGTAAACACCAGGCATTGCGGCCCGGCCCGGAAACGGCCCAAAGGGTTCGTGTAGGGATGCGCACCGTCGCATGTCGAGGCCGGGGAGCCTCGCCGGGTGGTCCGCAGAGAGCCCCGCATTTGCGATACAACTTGTAGCGGGAGTCGCGCTACTTCATGTGCGCAACGACTGATTGTTTTGAATCAAAACGTCCCGCTATTTCTACCAAGTAATCACTGATGTCGATTCACGCCCACGAAGCGACCCCTTATTGGCGTCTGTCGGGGTTCTACTTCTTTTATTTCGCCACGCTGGGGACCTTTATTCCCTATTGGACCCTGTACCTCCAGGGTCTGGGTTTTTCCGCGGCCGCCATCGGCGAGCTGGTGGCCATAGGTATGGCCACCAGGATCGTGGCGCCGGCGATCTGGGGTTGGATCGCGGATCACACCGGCAAACGCATGGCCATCGTGCGCCTCGCTTCGCTGCTGGCGGCGGTCGCCTTCGCCGGGGTGTTCCTGGGCAGCGGCTACTGGTGGCTGGCGCTGGTGATGGCGCTGTTCAACTTCTTCTGGAATGCCGCGCTCCCCCAGTTCGAGGCGACCACCCTGAATCATCTGGGGCCCCATACCCACCGTTACAGCAACATCCGCCTGTGGGGCTCCATCGGGTTCATCGTGCTGGTGGTGGGGCTGGGGCCGGTGCTCGAGCGTTTCGGCACCGGCGTGCTGCCGTCCGTGCTGTTTGCCCTGTACATCGCGATCTGGCTGAGCAGTCTGACCGTGCCGGAGCGCGCCGCCGGCCACCTGCACCTGGACCATGAGCCGCTGCTGCAGGTGCTGCGCCGGCCCGTGGTAGCGGCGCTGTTGGTCGTCTGTTTTCTGAGCCAGGCGAGCCATGGACCGTATTACACCTTCTACTCGATCTATCTGGAGGCGCACGGCTACTCCCGCACCCTGGTGGGCGGACTGTGGGCGGTGGGCGTGGTGGCCGAGATCGGGGTGTTCCTGGTGATGCAGCGGCTCCTGCCGCGCTACGGCGCACGCCGCCTGTTGCTGGGGAGCCTCGCACTGACCGTCCTGCGCTGGGCGCTCATCGCCGGGTATCCCGACAACCTGGTCCTCGCGCTCTTCGCGCAGACCCTGCACGCTGCGAGCTTCGGCGTCTTCCATGCCGTGGCGATCCACCTGATCCACAAGTTCTTTACCGGGAGGCACCAGGGCAAGGGCCAGGCCCTCTACAGCAGCCTGAGCTTCGGTATCGGTGGGGCGGTGGGCAGTCTCTACGCCGGCTACGTCTGGAGCAGCATCGGGCCCGCCTGGGCCTATGCCTGCGCGGCGCTGGTCAGTGCCGTCGGACTCGGCATCGCCTGGCGCGGCATCCGGGTGGAG
>Ga0265294_10000854_pt1 | contig 41057 bp, 35 predicted proteins | sample MunlanPumphouse3_FD_192504 | JGI IMG/M metagenome (GOLD analysis project Ga0265294, IMG submission 192504) | Groundwater microbial communities from a municipal landfill in Southern Ontario, Canada - Pumphouse #3 | ecosystem: Environmental > Aquatic > Deep subsurface > Groundwater | place... | reverse complement strand
CTGATTCTCGATAATTTCAGGCCGTGTGGTCTGCGTCAGGGGAACGGTAATGGCTGCCGGACGGTAGCGGCAGTCGCAGTGCAGGATCACGGCCTGAGCCTCTCCCAGTCCCCGGATGAGATCGTTGCTCAGGCAGATACCCCGTGCAGCCAGAATGAGCGCACGGATATCCTCCAGAGGCATTTGCCGGATTTCTTTCTCCTGAGGGCTCTTCATGAGAAGAACCCCCTTTTCCTTACTCAGAAAGGCTCCGTGCGTAAAGACATGCAGCAGGTGATGGCTCATGGCTTGAACGGGCCCTCTAGGGGTATTTCCGGACTCGCCGGAAGTTCTCCCGGATATTCTCAATTTTGGAGAGAGGCAACACTCCCTGAACCCTATCCAATTTAAACCAACCACTCTTCTTTATGTTTCTTAGGATATATTTGCCCGGCTGCACGATGATCTCTCCATGCTCGTAATCGCAGAGGATCTCTATGAGGCAACCGGCTTGGAAGAAATCAACCACGTGGCAGTTTTTGGCTTTGAGTTTTTCTTCCTCCTTTTTGAAGGATTGCCAGGCGTAGACAGGCCAGACGGCCGGTTTCTCGATTCCTTTCTTATCCTTTTTTAGATAGATGAAATATCCCTGATGCTGTTTTGCCGTCTTGTACTGTCCTCGGAAGCCCTTTGCCTCTCCCTCCTTGGCGACGTTGACATATTCGCTCTTATCACCCTTCTGAGCCCTTGCGCGGACTTTGAGGATTTGTGCGCCGCTCTTGGGGTGTCGGAAATTATTGCACCATGCGGCCCAGCCCTCTTTATCGAAAGATTGGTTTTCGAGCGCTTCGGCGATAGGCGCCCTGAGGACCGGATCCAAAATATTTTTAGCCTCTTTCTTGGCATTCTTCTGGTCGAACTTATTCTGAGAAACTCCCAACTCTGAAATTTTGAGCCGGGTAACGACGATTTCCTGAATCTTGCCCGATTCATCGGGGAGGAGCCGGGTTCCGTAGAAGGTCTCCTGCAGGGCCGACTTGGTGAGGATGCATTTGTAGGGGACGACCTGCTCGACGCATTTATTGAAATACTCCCGATCAATGCCCGGGGGCAGATTGTAATTCTTTTTGAGCTTCGGGTTGCGGGCCCACTCCGGAATGAAGGAGAGGACCATGGCGTCCAGTGCGTGGTGCCTTTTGTTTTTGCGCACTTTCTTCATCATTTTTTCCGGGTCGAGTTGGTCCTCCCTGTCAGCCAGGAGGGAATTGAGGTTGTTAATGGCGCGGACTCTGGCGGTGAGAGCGCCGTTAATGACCTGGACGAGTTTGCGCTCGCCGGCCTCTCCCGGTTGCCAGCCGCAGCGCAGGGCGGCAACGTCGCGCGCCAACCGTGCGATATAGGCGGTCTCGGCCAGAGAATCCCATTTTTCATCTAATTTGAGAGGGTCTTCGGCAGTCAAAAGCATCTTCTTCTTTTTGGAGAGCCCTTTCATTCCGTCAACCCGTTCGCAATATTCTTTGAAGGTTCCATTCTGGCTGAGCCACTCGTAGGGAGTGCGGTCGCCCTTTTCCCTATTGGTAGCGGAGCGGGTAACGACGGTATTGCAGCGGTTATCCGAGCCGCCTCTGGCTCTGGGGACGATGTGCTCGATCTCCAGCTCATCGATTTCGGAGAGTGAAAGCGTTTCGCCCGTGTAGGGGCACTTGAAATCCTGCTTGAAGTCCTGCTCTCTCAGGAGACGCAACTTGCGGATATTGCCTCCGCCTTGTATGTTGTTTTCCGCTGCCTGTTGGCGTGTATGCTCCCAGGCGCTCCTGTTATCATTCTGGATTTTATTGAGCTTTTTCTTGGCCTCTTCTCCCATGAAATCGTCCCGGATAAATTCGATAGCGATCTGATCGGGCTTGCCGTGAGTTTTGATCATTCGCCGCAGTTGTTCGTTGAAGAGACCGATGCGGTGAGCGACCAGGACGTTGCGCTGGGCCCCAATAAGTTTCTCGATTTTTTCATCCAGTTCTTCCGCCCGGACGGTGGTTGAATTCCAGTCGCCCGAGAGCGGCATCGTCGGGATATAGATATTTTCCCAGGGTCCCTTAATCAGCTTGAGGAAATCGAGGTCCTCTATTCTGAGCTTTTCAAAAAGAGTACCGGGCTGGCCGCAGAGCCCGGAGTTTTTTTTGTAAAAATCCTCGCCCGATTCGCCCGAAAGAACGAGAGCCCGAATAAGGCGCGCAGCCGGCCGGCTATAGCGCGAGCGACCGGAGACCGAAGGAGCCTCCACTAAAGGGTTACTCGGAAGAGGGCGGTTCTCTTCTTTTCCGACGGATGCTTTCTTCGGCGTCTTCTCTTTTCCCTCGAAGTTTGACAGAGCGGGCTGGAAGAGAGTTTCGGGTAAGGGTGCGGTCGCTGGAAGTTTATCAGCACAATTCTTGAGCCAGTTCTTCCAATCGGTTTTTGTGAGACTGTAGGCTTTGGCGATATTTTCGATCGCATCCTTGGGCCCCGCCTCTTTGCGTATTTCGTCGGCTTCTTCGCGCGCATTCTTGAGGAGTGCTCCGATCTCTTTTGGGCTGAGCGAAGATTCTCTCAATATCAGCCCTGCTTCATCGGTTCGATAAAAGCGCATATTTTTGAGCTTCATGAGGAAGGTGGCTTCGTAGACGGCGATATCGGCAGAGCGGGCCACATGGAAGCGAGGGATCAGTGCACAATTGGCGGGTGAGCGATTGTCAAAGCGGGGAATCTTCTGACCCAGGAGGCTTTTCCAATCCTCTTCACTTCCTTCTTTAATTCCCAGCTTCTGTCTATTTTCGGGGAAGTAGGAGGCATAAGCTTCGCCGGAGGGGCCATAGATCAGGGAGAGCGCTCTGCCTTTCAAAGCGGGGAATTGCCTGGCAGCGGCCTCTATCAGCGCAGAGAGCTCCCTGGCCACCAGCGCTCTGGGGATGACCTCATTGCGCACCCCTTTTGCCATGTGGTCAATTCGGTTTTTGATCTTATCGGTTACCGGGTCCCAAAGTCCCATCTGCAGGGCGGCGTAGTAGCAGGGGTAATGGTGCTTCTGGTTATCGCCGACGGCTTGCCTGAGGCGGTTTTCATAATCCACCGTTTTTTTTGCCGTCTGGGAATCCTCATCGTCTTCCTTTTTTTGAGAGGCTCTGTTTTTCCAGGGGACTTGAGGGTCGAAGCCGCGGCGCTGAATGGCCGAGTGAAGCGCTTTGTAAACTTGCCAGGGCTCGAGTTTCTCTCCCCGCAGGAGCATGATTCGCAGCAGGTAGGAATTGTATTGGGTCGGATCGCCCTTCCTGGGGAATTCCCGCTCCAGACGCGGGTCTCCCTTTTGTCCCCCTTTTCGTCCCTCGAGTACAGGGATGCCGACATCTCGGCAGAGGTTGTCCAGATATTCATGGCGTGCCTGATGAGCCTTGCGGGTACGGTAAGCCCGGATTATTTTTCTGAGTTCATCGCGCTTGCCATACTCTTCATCCAGTAGCAGCGTGTGAGCTTCGATCATTTCCATTCCACGACGTGCAGCCAGACCCAGAGAGCCCGTGCCGACATCAAACGCAAAAACGAGTTCGTTATCCATCCTGTTTCCCCTATATAAAATTAGTTTAGAACTGAGGGTAGTTTAACACTAAATTGGAAAAAGGGACAACTTAAAAAAATTAAAAGGATTTTTCGGATTTCAATATGTGAAAAACCGAAAGAGAGACGGTAAATCTGGAACCTCTTTTAGCGCGGGGAGTAGCCCGTTCGTCAGGCGGACGGGGGAGGAATTTTGGCTTTGGCGGATTTGGAGCGGGAGAGATTCTCAAATTGGGAGATGAGGAGTCCGCTCAGGGTCAGGGCCGTTCCCAGGATGGCCAGAGGGGTAATCCGCTCAGAGAGGATCAGGGCCGAGGCGATCACCGCAATGACCGGGCCCAGGTAAATATAGACGCTGGAGCGAATGACGCCGAGCACCTTGATCGTCCAGTTCCAGCTCACAAAACAGAGGGCCGAGGCGCCCAGACCCAGAAAAAGGAGGTTGAGGAGGTTTTGGGGCTGAGCCAGGCGCGTCAAATCCCATTTGAAATCCGTGAGGAAAATCGCCGGGAGCATGAAGAGGAGCCCATAGACAAAGCCTCTGCGCGTGACCTGCAAGGTGTTGTAATGAAACTGAGAAAGTTTACGAATCAGGACCGAGTATAATCCCCAGACCACCCCGGCAAGAATGGCCAGGATATCACCCCGGGGATTGAGCTGCAAAGCATGGGTGCCATTGATGTGAATCAGCAGGATCCCGACCATGGCGACCAGGAAGCCGACCAGAAAACGCGGGGAAAGCTTCTCATCCTTGAGGATAAAGTGGGAACAGATCGCCACGAAAAAAGGAGTCAAAGAGGTGATGACGCCCACGTTGGAGGCGTAGGAGTAGGTCAGGGCGATGTTTTCCAGGAGGAAATAGAGGGTAATCCCGGTAAGGCCGATTCCGACAAAATACCATTCATGACTGCGGCACTGGAGCTTCAGGGGCCGTGGATTGAGGAGAATAAGGGCGAAAAGGCCGATCATGAATCGGAAAACAAGAATCTCGACGGGAGTAAAGCTCCTGAGCAAGACTTTCGTGGAAACAAAAGTCATCCCCCAAATTATCATGGTCATTAGGGCGGCCAGGTGACCGGCTATGATTCGATTCTTTGACAACGCGTTATCCAGAGCCTTGTTTCGGAGCCTGCTCTATCGGCAAAGATGGGAGTTTACTGGAGAGAAGGTTCAGAGTCCAATGAAAAGCGTGCTCCTCACAAATCTGTGTCCCTCTGTGTTTATTCGTGGTTCTTCCCTTTTCGGTGCGCATATTTTTGAGGCAATGCGGGCAATGCGCCCGCTTCAAATGATTGGGCAAAACCGTTTGACTTGCCTCCGTCTTGCGGATACATTGAGTGCGCATGTTGTCGGCACTGGCACAACTGGCCATCGAGAAAGAGTCATACCTTGAGAAAACGCACGTTGCGATCCATTGGGAAGATGTTGCGGCGTGTGTGGAGCCCTTCCTGGAATCCGTTCGGTCTGAGCTTTTGGCCCAATCACAATCTTTTGTACCCGAGCTTTCTGAGATTTCTGCTTATGCTCTTTCCGGGCAAGGTAAACTTCTTCGACCGGCCGTCTTCGCGCTCAGCGGTTTTTCCTGCGGCACTTTTAATGAGTATGCCGTTAAGGCTGCGTCGGTTGTGGAGATGATCCATCTGGCCAGCCTGATTCACGATGACGTGATCGACGAGGCCGAAACCCGGCGCAAACAACCGACTCTCTCCCGGGTCTGGGGCAATCGCACGGCGGTTCTCCTGGGGGATTGCATCCTGGCTCATGCGGCCTTCCTCTCGCTCCATCTGGGCAGTCAGGAAGTTTCGCATAAGCTTCTTTCGAGCGCGCGGTGCATTTGCATCGGTGAAACGCTTCAATCGCTCCATTCGGACAAAGTCCCCTCTTTGGAGGAGTATTTCAAGGTGATCGCCCTGAAAACGGGCGAGCTTTTCGCACTGGCGGCAGAGCTGGGAGCGGTCTTCGCGAACGCACCGGCAGAAACTGCCTCAGAATTAAGACAATACGGTCTATCCCTCGGAACCTCATATCAGATTTACGACGATTGCGTGGATATTTTCTCCACGGAACAGCTTTCGGGTAAATCCCTTGGAACAGACCTCTCTTCGGGCAAGCGAACGCTTCCGGTCCTTCTTTTACTCGAGCAGGCTTCCGAATCGGAGCAGAAACAAATCTCCTCGATTCTGGATAACGGCACCCCTGAGCGCACTCAGGAGCTCCTGCCTTTCCTCAACAAATATTCCATTTTACAAAGCTGTATCTCAACAGCGCAAAGCGAGATGGGGATCGCTCTCCAGATCGCTCGTTCTTTGCCTCCCTCCGAGGCTCAACAAGGTTTAATGAAATTACTTCAATTCCTCTCCCAACAGTTTGAGAAACTCAAATCTCTTTAAATAAACAATATTTGAGGTGCCCTTTGGAGAGGAGACACTTCTGGGTTCATAAAAAAACTGGCACAGCCAGGCGATATACAATTTAATAAATAATATGGGTGGTTTTTTTGGTGTTGTCTCCAATAAGGAATCTAGCAGAACTCTCTATTACGGAACTGATTATCATTCGCATTTGGGTACCAAGAGAGGCGGCATGGCTGTCACGGGCGAGGATGGGCGTATTATGGCCATCATCCACGACATCGCCTCAACTCAGTTCCGCGCGAAATTTGATAGCCACATGGATAACCTCAAGGGCAAATGCGGAATCGGCGTCATCAGCGATTATGATGATCAGCCGCTCACCGTCTACTCCCGTCTGGGCACCTACTCCATCGTAACGGTCGGCAAGATCAACAACCTGGAAGAATTGGTGGAAGATTCCTTCAGCAACCACCACTCGGGCCACTATCTGGCCATGAGCGGCGGCATTATCAACCCCACCGAGCTCATCGCTACCCTGATCAACCAGAAAACCACTTTCGAGGAAGGTATCGAATACGCCGCTTCCAAAATCAAGGGCTCCATGTCGATCCTGATCATGTGCAATAACGCGCTCTATGCCGCACGTGACCGCTACGGCCGGACACCGGTCTTCATCGGCCAATCCCATGATACGACCGCCGTCTCGATGGAGGATGCCGCTTTCCTCAACCTGGGTCTCAAAATGGTCCTGGAACTGGGACCGGGCCAGATCGTCAAACTCACCCCCGAAACAATTACCGAATTGAGGCCGGCCCGCAAAGAAATGCAGATCTGCGCCTTTCTCTGGGTCTATTACGGCTACCCCTCTTCCACTTACGAAGGCAAAAACGCCGAAGTCTTCCGCTGTAATAGCGGAGCAATTATGCAAAAGACCAGACCGGTGCCACCTGTGGATTTGATCTGCGGCGTGCCCGATTCAGGCGTCGGCTATGCCATCGGCTACTCCAATGCCTCGGGCTGCAACTATGGCCGCGCGCTGGTCAAATACTCTCCCACCTGGGCACGCAGTTTCATGCCGCCGGAGCAATCCCTCCGCGACCTGGTCTCCAAAATGAAGCTCATCCCGGTCGAAGAATTGATCAAAGACAACCGCCTCCTCTTCTGCGATGACTCGATCGTCCGCGGCACCCAGCTGCGCAACATCATCTACCGGCTTATGACCATCGGCGCCAAAGAGGTCCATATGCGCATCGCCTGCCCTCCGCTCCTCTACGGTTGCCCTTATCTGAACTTCAGCCGCTCCAAAAACGATTTCGACCTCATCACCCGCAGAGTCATTGCCGATCTCGAGCCCGAGAATCCCTCACCCGATATCGAAAGCTATCAGGACCCCAATTCCGAGAAACATAAGAAGATGGTGGAAGCGATCTGCAAAATCATCGGTGCGTCCTCTCTGGAATACCAGACCATCGAGGGTCTCCTCAAGGCGATTGATCTGCCTCAGGAGAAAATCTGCACCTACTGTTTCACGGGCAAAGACCCCTACTGCCAGAAATAACGAATCGGAGAGCCGGGCACGATTCCCAGTTCTCTCTTAACCTTTGACGCAACCCAGCGGACGCAGGCGGACGACTTTGCTCACCAGCCCGGCCGTCTTGCAGGCTTCTACCACCTGGCCAGCATCCTTGTAGGCCTCGGGGAGTTCTTCTGCCAGCGTCTTGCGGCTCTGTCCCCGGACGACAATTCCTTTCTTGAGCAGCTCGGCCGCGATATCCCTGCCCTGGGCACTTTTTTCGGCGCGGGTACGGCTCATCCGCCTCCCGGCTCCGTGGCAAGTGCTGCCGAACGTTTGCTTCATCGCCTTATCGGTCCCGCAGAGGACGTACGATGAGCGGCCCATATCCCCGGGGACCAGTACCGGCTGGCCGATTGCGCGATAGCGCTCAGGCACCTCCGGGTGGCCGGCTGCGAAGGCGCGGGTCGCCCCCTTGCGATGCACGCAGAGTTTCCTGTTCTGACCTTCCCAAAGATGCGTCTCCACCTTGGCGATGTTGTGAGCCACCTCGTAAACGGTCCGCAATCCCAGCTCCTCGTCGCTCAGTCCGAGCGCTTTCTTGAGAGCCCGTCCAGCCAGGCTGGCAATTACCTGCCGATTGGCAAAGGCGTAATTAACGGCGCAATTCATTGCCTGGAAATAAGCCTGACCCTCGTCGGATTTGAAAGGTGCGCAGACCAGTTGCCGCTCCGGAATCTCGATGCCGTATTTCTCGCCGGTGGATTCCATCTCTCTCAGGTAATCATCGCAAATCTGATAGCCAAAGCCGCGCGAACCGCAGTGCACCATCAGCGTCACCTGGTTTTCTCTGAGACCGAAGGCTTCCGCCGCCTTGAAGTCGTAGACCTCCTCCACGTAGCCGATTTCCAGAAAGTGATTGCCCGAGCCCAGGGTACCCAGCTGCTCCAAACCCCGCTTCCAGGAGCGCGGCCTCACCGCTTTGATATCCGCCCGGTCCATCATGCCGCCCTCTTCGATGAATTCCAGATCGCTCTCGCTGCCGAATCCGCGGCCGACCGCCCAGCGTGCTCCCTGGCGCACCACCTCTTCGAGCTCGCGTTGGCTGACGCTCAGGACACCGGAGGAACCGACCCCCGTGGGCACATCGCGGAATAGCTGCTCCACGACGTCCCTCAGCCGAGCGCTCACCTCTTTAACCTCCAGCCGCGTTGAGAGCAGCCGCACTCCGCAGTTGATGTCGTAGCCCACTCCCCCGGGCGAAATCACTCCCTCATCCAGGTCGAAGGCGGCCACTCCGCCAATGGGGAAACCATAGCCCCAATGGAAATCGGGCATCGCCATTGCCGGACCGACGATCCCGGGCAGTGACGCCACATTGTCCAGCTGCAAATGGACCCGGTCTTCAAAGACAGAGTCGAGCATCTCCTCGGTCGCATAAATCCGGGCGACAGTTCTCATGCCATCCTGCCGCGGCAGTTCCCAGCAGCCCGGCCCAACATAACGCATTTCAGCTCTCATCACACTATAGCTGGAGTATACAGCACTTTAATCCATATTTCAATATCTACTCCGGAGACCGGCTTTTTTAAAATCCCTTTTTAGCGGTTTTGCTCTTGCATCTCTCCTGAAGAGAAGATAGATTGAACACGTCTTTAGTGCGTAAAACTGTATCATTTAAAGAAACTATGGCAACCATAAAAAAGAAACGTACCGCCTCCGCGGCGAAAGAATACTTCTCTAAAATCCCTCAGATATCTTATGAGGGACCAACCTCCAAAAATCCCTGGGCTTTCAAGTGGTATAACCCCGAAGAGCTCGTGGAAGGAAAAACCATGGCCGAGCATTTGCGCTTCTCCGTGGTCTATTGGCATACCTTCCGCGGCACCGGCGGCGACCAGTTCGGCATGGGCACCATGCTCCGCCCCTGGGATGACGGCACAGAGAGTGTAGAAAATGCGCAAAAACGCATGCGGATCGCCTTCCAATTCATGGAAAAACTCGGCAATCCTTTCTGGGCATTCCATGACAGAGACATCGCTCCCGAAGGCTCGAACCTGCGCCAGACCAATAAAAACCTGGACGCGGTCGTCAAAGTGGCCAAAGAGGAAATGAAACGCACCGGAATCAAACTGCTCTGGGGCACCAGCAACCTCTTCGGCAATCCGCGCTATATGCACGGCGCTGCGACCTCATGTAATGCCGATGCCTTCGCCTTCGCTGCTGCGCAGGTCAAAAAAGGCATGGAAGTCACCCATGAGCTGGGCGGCGGCGGTTTCACCTTCTGGGGCGGCCGCGAAGGCTACACCACTCTCCTCAATACGGACCTCAAGCGTGAGCTCGATCACCTGGCCAAATTCTTCAAGATGGCCGTCGAATACAAAAAGGAAATCGGCTTCAAGGGCCAGTTCTACATTGAGCCCAAACCCAAGGAACCGACCAAGCATCAATATGACTCCGATGCCGCAGCTTGCCTGAATTTCCTCCGTCAGAATGGACTCCTCAAGGATTTCAAACTGAACCTGGAAACCAACCACGCCATGCTCGCAGGCCACACCATGCACCACGAGATGGAGACCGCTGCATCCGCTGGCGCTCTCGGCTCTCTGGACGCCAACACCGGCGACCCGATGCTCGGATGGGATACCGATCAATTCCCGACCAGCATTTACGAAACCTCTCTCATCATGTATACCCTCATGAAATACGGAGGCTTCACCACCGGTGGTGTCAACTTTGACGCAAAGGTCCGCCGCGAAAGCTTTACCCCCGAAGATCTCTTTTTCGCCCACATCGGCGGAATGGATGCCTTCGCACGCGGTCTCAAAATCGCCGCCGCTATGCGCGCTGATGGACGCCTGGTTGAGTTTGTCAAGGACCGCTACTCCTCCTGGGATAGCGGAATCGGCGCCGATATCGAAAAGGGCAAAGTCGGCTTCAAGGAATTGAGCGAGTATATGCTCAAGAAAGGCAACATCGCTCCCAATTCGAGCGGACGTCAGGAATTCCTCGAAAACATGATCAATGAATACATCATGTAGTCTCTAAAGGTTGAGACTCTTTCAAAAAGGCGGTGTAGGAATACCCCGCCTTTTTTATTTTTCTTGCAAGAATTGTAAAAAGATGATTTACTATCCCACGTTATGAAAAGTCTGACTTGTCTAATAGGGGTAGTCAGCGGTCTGTTTTTTGCAACTGCACTGGCTCAGTCCGGAGATCCTTTTTCCGGGCTGAATGAGATTCCCCTTCTTGATAATCAGTCACTAAGCCAATATGAGAAAACATTTCACCCTCCTTTGCCGGATATTTGGGTGGATGGTGTCCTAATGAGCTGGGAAGAAGTTTATGGTCCGATTGTCATTTTGCCGCCGCCCGTTGCAGATAACATGTCCCGGAGTGCCTCTTCTTCTGCTCTGTTAAGAACTCAACAGGTTGCTGAGTCTGCTCCTTTTACGAGACACTTCGCCGATCCTCAAACCCGAGCCACTCTTCTATCTTCCAATTCGCCAACAAGGATCGATTTTGTTCGCCTGGCAGAGCTCACAGCAATACATCAGGAAAAAGATCCCTCAACGTTCGAAAGTTTAGAAATTACACTCATTCGATCCGAAGATGCTAATACTAACCTCTGTATAGGAATAGAGGGAAGTGTGACAAATCAGTTTGCTCTTGATTATACGTGTTATAAACTAAGTATCGCGAATATACCAACAGATGAAGAAGTTGAAGTCTTCTTTTCAGAAAAGGCTTCATTGGGGGAATGGCTTACGACTTCGCTGGCCTGTGTAGGAACCAATGACAGTACAGGTACGAAAATTTATGTAGCTACGGTCAAGGGACACCATTCTGGCGGGTTCTTCACCGCGGCTCTTGTATGTGATACTGACGATGATGGCCTTTCTGATGCCGTGGAGGAACTGATTTTTAAGAGTAATCCTGATAACTCGGATTCTAACTTTCTCCGCGATGGAAATGGAAATGGTTCTCCTGATTTTCCCGCTAAGGCGAATAATTGGGTCTGCGATGGAGACGAAGATTTGGATGGTGACGGTTGGTCTAATGCGGATGAAATTGCAATGGGGACCGATCCTTTTGTCGCCCAAAATAATGGTTTGGATGTCGATGATGACGGCTTGCCTGATTGGGCTGAACAAAATCTCTTTATCTGGAGAGGAGTGCAGAACCAAAATGCATTTGTAGACTCTGATGGCGACGGAGTAAATAACTACACTGAATTGGTATTGAATACGGATACTTCTCATGTGGAATTATTTTATGACCAAAGTGAAAGCGATAACACTTTCTGCAATAACCAATCCAGAGTATTTCAAATCCCAATTTTTTCCCTTGAGAACGAATCAGCAACGAATGTCTTCCCATATGGACTTATTTTTGATTTTTGTGGGCCATTCGGTAGTTTTTTAAATTTAAAACTCAGTAAAAATGTTACTTCTACAAATGGAGTTTTCTATGACCAGATAAGTATTTCAGGTGCCACTGGAGTATCTATTTCATCATCAGATTGGGGTATAATAAATTTTTCTTCTGGAAATAACATTACTGACATTAATATTAATACAAATATAATTGTTTTGGCAGAGGGACTATCAACAACACACGAATTAATTGGGAAAATGGCAGAAATTTTTCTGGATGACAATAGGCTAAAATGGTCCGAACCAGGGGTATCAGATGCGATTGAAGACGTGCTGGCAGATTCTGCAGTGATTATTTCAAATCGTAGTTTAGGAAGAATTTCACTGATAATGAAACGATTACAACTTCTTAGTTGTGATTTAACAATAAATCTACGTAATCAACCGATAGCTACACAACAAAGAATATGTAAACTTGTTGGGAATATGCTTTCTGAGGCAAGTTTATATAATAGAGCACAAACACGTTATTCTTACAGCGGTAATCCAATTCCCGTTTTAACGCATATTAATCGGTGCACACCTTATCTAAATGGTTTTTGTTCTTACTTGGGGGTATTTAATGTCCCCCCATCACTTGATCAGGATGTGACCGATTACTTAAGTGCAGTTCGGTATCCAGATGAATTTGCTGACATGTACATAGTTACACTTGCAAATACTCTTACCGACTATATTATGGATGTTGGAGATACTTATCCTACATATTTACAAATGCTAATTTGGAATGCGTTGGACTCTTTGGTTTATGAATAGTACCGCATAAAAACATAGATTAAATTATATTATGAAATATTTTTCCTTTCCCATTATCCTTGCTTTGAGCACGGTTTGCTTCGCGACAGCGACAAGCGTTTCCGATTTTGAATATGAAATTGTAGACAACGAGGTTACGATTATTACTTATCTCGGAACCGATGAAGAGGTGGTTGTTCCTAATAAGATTGAGGAATGCCCGGTAACGGCTCTTGAAGGCCATAGTTTCAGCACAAATGGAGTACTGAAGTCAGTTGTGTTACCCAGTGACCTTTTGACTATAGGAACGCGATGTTTCTATCAATGCACAAATCTGGTGAATATAGAAATTCCAGATAAAGTAACCACGATTGGCCGTTATGCATTTGGAGGCTGCATCCGTTTGCAAACAATCAATATCCCTGCTGGCGTGGAGGAGATTGGGGAGAGAGCCTTTGTTAATAGTTCTGCGACTATTCAAGTGGATGAGAGCAATGCTTCATACTGTAGCGAAGGAGGTGTTCTGTTTAACAAAGATAAGTCTACATTGATTTTCTATCCTCCTTTTTCGTCGGCAACGCAATATGTAATTCCAGAAGGCGTTTCCCGCATTGAGGCGTTTGCATTTTCTTTTTGTTCGAACTTAAAAACAGTTGTTCTTCCAAAGAACATGTCTGGAATCCAAAACAGTGCATTCTATCTATGTTCTGGTTTAGAATATATAAATCTTCATGAGAACATCGAAACGATTGGAGCGTTTGCGTTTTCTGACTGCACAAGATTAACCAATGTAGTTATGAGTAGTGTGATTAAAATTGAGGATTTGGCTTTTAACAAATGTACCGCTCTTGAGCAAATTGATCTGGGAGATAAGCTGCGAGAGATTGGAGGTGGCAGTTTCAGCGAATGTTCTTCTTTGAAGGAATTATCTTTTCCAGTGACCTTCAGATGTTTTGGCCCTACTTTTATCGATTGTCCTTCCCTGCAACATATTTATTTCAAAGGAAATACTCCCACAACTCCTTTTATCAACAGCACACAGGTTTCAGATGTTTTTGCTGCGCCCTATCCAGCGATTCATTATTTGGAAGGAACGAGAGGATGGAAGGGTGAATATAAAGTAAATAAGGAAGGAGACCAATTTGATCCCCAGGAAACATCAAATCTTCTTCGTTTCAGTAATTGGTGGCTGGAAGGAGTAAACGTTCATCCTTGGACCCTACCGGCAAATGAGCCGGAAGTTTTCGTTTCTCAACGAACGGTGAAGGATGGAAAAGTGGAGATGACTCTGGTCTTTGGCGGGGCGTTGCAGAGCAGTACGAACCTGGAAGATTGGGACCCGGTCGAGACGGCGAGTCCTTATCTGGTTTCAGTCCCCACTGGCGGCGAAAAATTCTACAGGGCTGTTTCTTCTGAAGTAGTGGAGTAAAGTCCTCTTGAGTTAAAAAAGGCGGTGTAGAAATACCCCGCCTTTTTTGTGCCCCCCTCCGAAATCGGCGAATACCCTACTCTCGCTTGAGTAGATGCTTCACGAAAAACTCCTCCCGCTTCCGGGCAGCGTAGGGCGATTCTCCGGCTCCGTGGTTCGAACCCGGAATCACCAACATCTCGAAATCCCTGTTCGCCTGAATCAGCGCATTGACCAGCTGCATCGTGGAGGCCGGGTCAACGTTCGTATCGAGCTCGCCCACCGTCAGGAAGAGTTTGCCCGTTAGCCGGTGTGCCTGGGTGACGTTGGATTGCTCGGCATATTCGGGGCCAATCGGCCAGCCCATCCAGGCCTCGTTCCACCAGATTTTATCCATCCGGTTATCGTGGCAGCCGCAATCCGAAACCGCTACTTTGTAAAAATCCCCAAAGGCCAGAAGCGCCCGCGTGGAGCTCTGGCCTCCCGCGCTGCCGCCGTAAATCCCCACGCGGCTTAAATCCATAGAGGGGTATTTTTCCGCAGCGGCCTTTATCCAGAGAATCCGATCCGGGAACCCTGAATCGCCCAGGTTTTTCCAGCAGACATCGTGGAATTTCTTGCCGCGGTGGTTGGTCCCCATCCCGTCGAGCTGCACGCCGATGAAGCCGAGCTCGGCCATTTTCTGGAGCTTGGTTTCGGGGCCGAACGCTTTGGGAGCGAATGCGCCATGGGGTCCGGCGTAGATTTCCTCAATGATGGGATAGCTGCGGCTCGGATCAAAATGGCTGGGGCGAAAGATTACTCCGTAAATATCGGTCGTTCCATCCCGGCCTTTGGCCACGAAGCGCTCGGGCGCAATCCAGCCGGCCGCCGCCAGTTCGGAGGCATCTCCGCGCTCGAGCTCGCAAATAAGAGCCCCATCGGAAGAGCGCCTCAGCTCCGTCACCGGAGCCATATCCACTCTGGAATAGCGGTCCAGGAACCACTCGCCATCGGGCGAAAACTCCACCGTGTGCGTGCCGTCTCCCCGGGTCAGATGGGTCAGGCCCGAGCCGTCATAATTAACCCGCATGAGATGCAGATAATAGGGGTCCTGCTCCGGGAAAACGCCGCCTGCCCAGAACCAGACCTGACGCAACCGATCGTCCACTCGTTCAATACTTCGCACCACCCACGGGCCGGAGGTGAGCTGCCGCTTCACGCTTCCCTTCTCCAGATCATAAAGGTAGAGATGGTTCCAGCCGTCGCGCTCGCTCATCCAGAGCAGCTCGGAGGTTTCAAAAAGCGGATGCAGCCAGGTTTTATTCGAGTAATCGATGAAAGTTTGAGAAACCTCCTCGATCACCGCCCGTACCTTCCCCGTCTGAGCCTCAATCCCCAGAAGAGTCAGCTTCTGATGCCCGCGCTCATTGTAGAGATAGAAGAACTCCCGCGAATCCGGGCTCCAACGGAATTCGGAAATATCCCAGGGATTGCTCTGCAATTCCTCGGAAACCGGGAGCGGCTCCTTGCGCTCCACAGAGAAAAGTTTGGGCCGCTTGTAGGCGAGCTCATCCCCGGGCTTGGCATAGCGGTGAGTATGGAGCTTGGGCTGGAGCTGATCTTTGGGAGAGGATTCCACCATATAAATCTCGCGCTCCTGAACTCGGCGGGTTTTGAGCAGGATAAAATATTTGCTGTCGGGCGACCAGAGAATCGGCGGCTCATATCCATCCCGGTCGTTTCCGTCCCGTGTTAGCTGCACCGCTTCGCCGGAACCATTCTCAACCAGATAGACATTGTTCTCCCGCAATTCCACACTCCAAGCCCCGTCGGGCGAGCTTGCTCCGAATTGCGAAGTGCGCTGTCCCGGTCTCTCCTCCCTCGGGGACTGAGCCTCACGGGCAGCCTCTTCGAGCGTGCGCTTGATCTTTTCTTCGGTAAACCGGAAGTAGTCGCCATCGGTCTGCGCCTCCAGAATCGCCAGCGTCCTGCCTTGCGGGTCGGTCACCTTCCAGACATGCCCGGCAAAAGTATGCTGCTGATGCTCCGCGCCCGGGCGGATCGTCGCATAGGTCCGCTCTTCTCCTTCGGTATTGACCCAGCTGATCGTGATCGGGCTGTCCCAGTCATTGATGAAGGAGAGGAAAAGCGATTCGCCTGTAGAGCGTGAGCGCTTCATGCGCGTGGGGAAAGCCGCGGAAAGATCCGCCTCGGTGGGCGTGTAGACACTGAGGGTATAATCGCCCAGGTCGCACTGCCAGCGCTCAGAACCCAGCCGGAAACTCATCTTGCCCTCCGGGGTGTAATCCAGGTTCTCCAATCCCAGCCGCTCCGAATCGATATCGCGCCCGAGCTTCTCCCGCAAACTCCGGGCCAGCCGCTCAGCATCAAAGGCCGGACGCCGCTCCCCTTTGAGCGCATCGACAAAGATATATTCGCTGCGGCCGCCGGAGAGCCGATTCATATACCAGAAGGTAGAGCCCTTCCACTTCGGCTGAACCGTCATCTTATAGACTTTGCCGCGGATTCGCTCGGGCCATCCCTCCTCCGAGGCACCCTGTGACGCCGGAATCCAGATGCAAAATGCCCCCAACAAAAACAAAAAAACGGACTTCCTCATACTCTTGCAAAGAAGAGTAACAGAAGCCCGTCTGAAAAAAAACTATTTTGGGAAACCCTTTTTAGAGTCCTTCCACGCCCCAACCGGCCCGGTAGGTCCGCTTCACGAACGCGTTGGCCTCCTTCAGGTCGAATTTCAGCGCGGCGGTATCCCATTTCAGAGTCGTCTCCGGGAACCGGCAGGCGACACTCCCCAGGAGCACCGTCTCGGCCAGAGGACCGGAGAAATCAAAACCGGCGCTCGTCTTACCCTCTCCCCGGACCGCGTCAATAAACTGATGCCAGTGATTCACCGTTGGCAGCGTGAAACGCTTGGTCAGCTCGGGAACCTCTTCATACTTCTCGCCCTTCTTCATGAAAAGCTTCGGCGTGGTATAGTGCGGAATGAGGTAAATGCCCTCAGTTCCCAGGAAGAGCGTCCCCATGTTCGGGAGTTTGCCCCCGATCAAGTCTGCCACTTCCTGCGGCGGCCGCTCCGATCCGTCAAACCAATGCACATTGATCGTCTTGCCTTCTGTGTATTGTGTCCCGGGGAAGACGTAGTGCATCCGGCTGCGGGTAGCCCAATACCATTTATTGGGAGCGGGCCCCTCGGAGCGGAGGCTCGTCGGAGAGGTCAGATCCAGTGCTGAAAACACGTTGTCAAAAATATGACAACCCATGTCGCCGAAGACTCCGGTTCCCAGGTCCAGTATATTTCTCCAGACTTTCGGATGATACTGGTTGGCCAGGTAAGGCCGCTCGGCCGCCGTATTGAGCCAGAGATCCCAGTTGAGCGTCTCGGGAATCGGGTCTTCCCCGCCCGGCAGATCATTCACTGAGCCGTAGCTGCTCCCGCACCAGGACCACGTCTCCTTGATTTTGCCGATAATCCCCTCTTTGAGGAGCTTGGCCGTATTGCGGTAAATATCGTATGAGTGAATCTGAATTCCCATCTGGGTGACAAGTTTGCGCTCGGCCGCATAGCGGGTCAGCTGCCGCACTTCGTAGAGATCGTGCGCCAACGGTTTCTGGCAGTAGACGTGGATGCCCCGGCGCATCGCGCTCATCGCCATGATCGCATGGGTATGATCGGGCGTGGAAACGGTCAGGCAGTCGATATCCTTTTCCTTATCCATGAGCTCCCGGTAATCCGTATAGGTTTTCAGCTCAGGGTGACTCTTTTTCTGCTGAGCCAGATAATTCCGGTCCACATCGGCCACCGCGACAAAATCGACCTTCGGATGGCTGATAATCTCCCCGATATCGGCACCGGCCATATTCGCCGAACCAAAACTGGCAAAACGGACCCGCTCGCTGGGCGGAGCCGAGATCAGATTACGTGTAATAAACGGGGCAGTCAGCGCGATACTGCCCGCAGTTTTCAAAAAACTCCTTCGTGAAAATACGGTCTTACTCATCCGGAAGACGTTGCCTCAAATCCGGCCCATTTACAAGAAAAATACCTCTAAAAACCCCTGAAACGCCGCTTATTTTTGAAAACCTCTTTCTCCCGGAAACGACTTCACCTCCGTCTCCTATCCGGAAACAGAGGTGAAGCTCTTTAAAAACGAACGTTAATGTTAATTACTCTCTTTTCAGAGCAATCTCTTACCTGGCAGACTCACTGCAATGCTCGGCAAACCAATCCCAGTCGGTACGGTCGGCACCAATCGGGATCGTATCAGGACCGTAGATGAACTTAATAGGACGGGCATCGACGACCATCGGGCGGGTCTTCCACTTTTTGATTTCGCTGTGTCCATCGGCATAGGAGAAACCGCAAGCGCCGTTATGCAGCGAAGAGGGATAGTCGCGCCAGTTCGATCTGGAGTCGCCTTTAACGACCCACGTTCCGCCTTCCTGTACAGCTGAAGCTTCCGGGAAGAGCGCACCGTCATTGACGCTGTCGGGATGCTCATCAACCAACACCCAGGCGCCGGTCGGTTTGAGGCGATTCATATCGGAAATTTTCTTGTAAATCTTCATGTTCAGATAAGTGCTTCCGCCGGTACCATCCACGTTCATGAAAGAATTCATGGAGACGGTGCGGACGCGGTGCTGGCCGATTACTCCCTTGGGACCCGCAGGGCTGGCATATTTATCGGAAGGGCACTTGAAGGTCTTGGCCGCCTTGCTCAGATAAGTTCCCATTTGAGCATAACGCGTATCCACCAGGTACAGGTAATTGGTATTATCTCTACCGCCATCTCCACCATCACTACCGCCCTGGTTCCAGCCCAGCCAACCGGTAATCCAGCTCTTATTGCCAGCGTTGATCTCAGCCTGATCATAACCTCCCTGGCAGTTAGGCATGATGTTTTCCTGGTTATCATTCGTATACATAATCCAAGCCAGTGTGAGCTGCTTGGTGTTATTCATACAAGAGATACCCTGTGTTTTAGCCTTGGCTTTCGACAAAGCAGGCAGGATCATTCCCGCCAGAATGGCGATAATGGCGATCACCACCAGGAGCTCAATCAGGGTGAAGCCACTTTTTCGCGTTCCATTATGTTGACAAATAATCTCTTTCATAGTGCTCAGTGTCACAAAATACGCCAGCTAGACTAGCCCTCCAGGGCTCAAAAGTCAAACAAAAGAGGCCTCAAAATCGAGAAAAATAATCTAGAGAACGATCCAGATATCGTCCATCCTCTTCATATTCTGGCAAAGGAAATTAGCCAGGATGAACAGCCCTCCCAGGATCAGAGCCACTCCCACCGACTCGACTCCGGCCGCCAAAAAATCAATCAGGCAGATCGTCGCCGTCAGGTAACCGGCCGTCTGAGCCATTTCCTTCCTGACGTTCTGCTGGTAAAAGATATAGAGCAGCCAGGCGAAAACCGCGCTGACAAAACAGATTCCGATCCAGCGGTAATCCCCGTCATTGACGACGAGCGCCATCACCAGAGGCACGGCAAAAGCCAGAGAGGGTATCGCCAGGCTCCGCAGCTCGGCATTCCATCTCTGCCGGGTGACAAAGCCGCAGCCGAACATATAAAAGAGAATCCCCAACGCGGCCCAGAGCGTCTCGCCCATCAAACCGCCCCAGGCGACACTCCCTCCGACCACGTAATAGGAAGCCCTCAGGAAACCGGGCAGAAGCGATGAAAGGAAAAAAATCCGGTGCGTGCAGGCGGTCAAAAGTCCCACGAACACGATCCAGCAGGCCAGAATCGCGATCATCCTCCCGCAGCAGGCCGCCAGGAGTATCCCCAGCCAGATAAAGACCACGCTCAGAATCCAGGGAATCCGCAGGGTCGCACGCGTCGAGAGCCAGGGATACATCCGCTGGTAATCCGATTCGCTCTTGATGTCGAAAACGACCGTCAGCCAGGAAATTGCGACCTGCAAAAAGGAGAGCGACAGGCAGGCCAGAACCAGCTTATCCACATTGCCGCAACCGCTCAACAACCACCCGGCCAGGCAGTTACTGAGAACCGTCGGCAGCGTGATGACACGACCCAGAACGCTCAGATCCGTTCCCGCTCGCAGAAGTGAAGCTTCTGCATGGCCGCGCCTCGTCATCCATTAGCCTCCCGCGTATTCGATTGCCGCAAAACCTCTTGCCAGGCTTTCTGAAGCGTCTCCAGACTCCGCGAAGCGATTACCTCGGCACCCTCCTCAAACTGAAACACCTCCACGGAGACGTAGCCCTCGTAGCCGACCTCTTTCAACGCCCTCAGAATGGGGACAAAATCGACATCCCCGAACCCCGGCCCCTTCAGGTTCCGGTCATTGGCATGGAAGTGGGCGAAGTGCCCCTTGCTCTCGTGGATAATCTCGGGCAGAGGGCGGCCTTCCGCGCTCATCGCCTTGACGTCCAATATGATCTTGAAGGCCGGGTTATCCAGTTCCCGCGTGAAATCGATCGCCTCCCGGGCCGTATTGATGAAATTGGTCTCGGCCGAACCCAGCGGTTCCAGGCAGAGCGAGACTTCCCGCTCCCGGGCACGATTCACCGCGGCTCTGAAAGTCTCCAGGGCCCAGGCGCGCGCATCTTCAAAGCTGACATTCTCCATCACCCGCCGCTGATGGGGCGAGCCCACCACGATCGCTTTGGCCCCGATATCGGCGCAAAAATCGACCAGCTCGATAAAATACTTCGAGGTCTTCTCCCGAATCTCCTTGTCCGGATGGTTAATATAGAGACCCTCGGGCTTGACTAGTACCCAGTGAATCGCCGAAAGAGCGATCCCCTCCTCCTTTGCCATGGCTCGGATACGGGCACGCTCGGGCCGGCTGATCTCTTCCACCGAATCGGCCAGAGTAAAAGGGGCGATCTCCACGGCGTCATAGCCCATTTTCCGGGCAGTACGGAATACCTCCCTCAAATCCCAATCCCGGAAAATTTCATTGCATATTGAAAACTTCATCTTGATCTCTCCGTTCAGGCATCATGCAACAGTTCCGCCAAAATGGCAAACTGTTTCAGTGTCACCCTCTCGGCGCGAATATCTTCACGGAGGTTCAGCCGCCGATAAGCTTCATCCAGCCGCGCGGGGTCCACTGCATCTTGAGGAGCTTCTTCATCATTTTGCGGCGCTGACTGAATCCCTGCTTCACAATCCTCACGAATAGCGGATGCAGCTCAACGGGCAGCACCTCCTCTTCACGCCGTTCCAGGACGATCACCCCCGAATCAATCTCCGGCGGAGGGAAGAATGAGCCGCTCCGTATCTTGAAGCGCTGCGTTACCTTGTAGCGGAGTTGCAGGAGAAGCGTCAGGAGTCCGTAATCCGATGTGCCCGCAGAGGCCGCTATCCGGTTCACTACCTCCCATTGAAGCGTGACCACCATTTTTCGGAAACAGGCCGGCTTCAGGGCCGCCTCCACCAGAATCGCCGATGCCATCGAGTAGGGCAGATTGGCCACCATTTTCCAGGCGCCCCAGTCTTCCCGCTCCTTGACCACCTTCATCCCGTCTCCGCAGAGCAGCTCCAGATTTTCCGCCGTGCCAAAACGATCCCGCAGGATCTCGACCAGCCGCTCATCCAGCTCCACCGCAAAAACATGGGCTCCCGATTGAATCAGCCGCTCGGTCAAAGGACCCAGTCCCGGCCCGATCTCCAGCACCTGATCGTCCGCCGTGAGCTCTCCGGCCACCGCGATCTTCTCCAGGAGGTTTGAATCGTGCAGGAAGTTCTGCCCCAATGACTTGGTCAGCTGAATTTTATGGCGCTCCAGCAGCTCCTTCATTTCCGTAAGTTTCATGGCGTTATCTCCCTCTTTCGGTTTCTTCCCAGAGTATCTTATGCAGCTGAACCTGCATCCGCACCGGCAGGCAATCGCGCAGAATCGCCTCGGCCAGCCAACGGCGGCTCACCGGGTGATGGCCCGCAGGCACCGGTTTAAGCCCCTGACCCTGAGCGGCCCGGGTCAGATCGCACCAGGAAACCAGGACGGTGCATCGCTCGGTTAGCCGGGGGCGCTCTCTCAAAAAATTTTTCATCCAGTCGTAATCTTCCCAGCTGCCCAGGACGAATTTTACCTCATCCGAGCCCTTGAGCTTCTCCAGAATGCCGGGCAGATTCTTCGAGCTCTCTCCGCTGGAAGGTGCTTTCATATCGACGATTTTGATCACCCGTCCGTCCACTTCATCCAGTTCCAGCGAACCATTGGTCTCCAGCAGCACCGTATAGCCGCCGGCGCATAGCCGGCGAAGCAGCTCGGGCGTTTCCTTCTGCGTCATGGGTTCCCCTCCGGTAACCTCCACCAGCGGAAGCAAATGCCCCGAGACTCCGGCTCCGTGCCAAAGCTTGGCCGCATCGGCCGTTTCCCGGAGAATCTCCTCAATCGATACCTCCCTGCCCTCCGCAAATGCGTAGGCCGTATCGCAATAGGAGCAGCGCAGGTTGCATCCGCTCAGGCGAATGAAATAACAGGGCAGCCCGGCAAACGTGCTCTCCCCCTGCAAACTGCAGAACATTTCATTGATACGGATCATCTTTTTCTCTTTCCGAAATGGGATAGATAGAGCCCCCGACTCCGGAATCCTCTCCCGATTGTAGAGAATATCTCCCAAGTGGAAAAGCCAAATTCATAAAAGAAAACCGCCCTAACCAATTGAAAAGGATTGAGTTGAAACTCCATGCCCGCCGACCGGGAAAACTGGGCCCACGATAAACCTCTTCACCATGCCGGCAGGAATCGTTGCTTTGCTGAAAATCAGTTTAGGTCGTTATCCGATCCAACGATAATTCGCTGCAAAAATAATGGTTACTATTTGTAATAAAACAAGCAGAGCAATGTAATACCAGTATACTCCCTTGTGACTGGATTTCTGCAGCAGCAAAGCTAAGACTACAAAGATCGGAAAACAGACCATGACGTATCGCCGGTAGGACATGAACCAATTGGTCAATGCCGGAACGACTCCAAGCAATAACGTGTAGAAAAACCAGGTGCGATTAAGCTTCCACACAAAAGGCAATAAAATCAAAAGCAACAGAAAAAAGAGTCGATCCAACAGAGCATCTCGCATTCCGAAAATGCTGTGAATGTTAATAAAACTATTCCAGAATCCGACCGGATCAATAATATTTCCAATAGAAGGCGAATGAGGAAAGGCTTTTTGGGCCTCAAAACCAAACAGTGCATTGCCCGTGTAAAAATACATGATCCCAAAATAGGTTGCATACCCGCTCAAGGGGGCAAGCAGAACTAACCAATATCTGATCGATTTCCTCTGTTCCCAGAGAAACCAGCCCAGCGGCACCAATACAAAAATCCCCACGGCTCTCGTAAGCGGTAAAAGAAACGTTGCCACAACGAGAACACTCCACTGTTCCTTATGAAGAGCATGGAATACTAACATCACCAGTAAGAAAAAAAGTGACTCCGTGTAGGGAATACAAAAGAAAAAAGCACCGGGAAAAGCCAGGAGAAAACAAAGCGAGTATCGGCTGACTTTTTGCCCGTATTCCTCTAAGATCAACTTTCCAAAAAGCCAAAGTCCTACAATGCTCAATATGTTTGAGAGCAACAGCCCAACAATGACTTGTTTACAATGGAATAGATTGGAAAAAGCATAAATCAACCCTGGCCAAAGAGGATAGAATGCACAAAGTGAGGATTTGTCATTATAGCCGTACTTGCTGATTTGCAAGTAATACCCCGCGTCCCAAGGCGAAAGCCGTACCGTCCACGCATTGAATTCAGGCCACTGCAACCCGAAAGAAAAACCTTCAGAGGAATTCAGGTTCAAACAGACAACTCCCCCTATGAAAAACAAAGCCACAGCAAGTTTGCAGCCGATCAACAAGCCCAACAAGCGTAAATCGTTTTTACACAATCTCTTTATATGTACTGTTTAAATGAAATGCTATTTGTTTTTAACTTCCAGGCTGTTTTTTGAATGAATTTGTATCGCTTTTTAACACATAAAACCAGGAAAGAGGAACAACAACAAGAAGAAAGGTTAATGTCAGAATGCTCTCTGTCTGCATAGAAATATGGAACCAACGTCTCAAAATCCCCATACACGAACATGGAGAAAGTCCCAGGTAGAATAAAATAATAGTACGATAGGCCAGGAGCGCTGTGCTAAACGAAGCTATACACATCCAAGAAATGCGTACATTTTTGTTCAAAAAACAAACTAAACCTAACGCTAATTCTCCCAACACACCAATCATCAACAATTGTCGAAGTGTTAAAAACGAGAACACAAAATCCGGGCGATCCAAATCGCTAACAAAAGGTTGAGTTATCGTCCATAGTTTAGCAAGAGCTAAAAAAACATAGAAAGAAGCTATAGAAATAACATATAACTTACTATCTAATAAAAACGAATTAGCGCGAATTTGTGACACAATCTATTAGAAAATTTGTTAAACATTATTCTAACGAACATGACTCTCCCGGCGTCCTAATAACTACATCTGGGTACGGAAAACTACAGTAAAAAACATATTTCCCTGGACCACTCAAAGCTGCATTTATTCTACATATTCCTTCATACTCAGTCCTCACAAATTTATCAGGAACAACGACGCAACTGCAAGGAGGGCATGTATAGTAATACCATTTACATAAACAGTCCTCATACTGAACCTCAGTTCTAGAACAAGCTTCGCCATCTACGAAGCAATCATAGCAGATACTTCCACAGCAACCAGTGCAATTATAGACTGAACCGGGGTATCCCTTGCGTCCGTCGGCTTTAATAAACACAGAGCCGAAAAGAATCAAACAGCCAACTAGACAAGAAACACTAATTATACTTTTTTTTCATTTTATTATCCTCTTTACTTTACTTGGCTTTTTCCATTTAATAAAATTAACAATAAACGGAGAGGCCAAGATCAATAAAATTAATATTATAGTTAAAAAAGACTTTGGAGCATTGTAATTATGTTCTTCAAATAAAGTTTTTTGAATGAATAACTCTTTCCATTTTTGGTAACTCTCCGTTCCTGTTAAAGGCCACACCTTATCGACTATCCTATACCCCATTTCTCCTTTTAAACCATTAAATCGGAAATCCTTCACCTCAACCAAGGAGGAGTCAATAGGGGGAGGAAAAAAACTTTTATCAATACTGGTTTCTACAGTTAGTACCTTTACCTCCGTTTCTGTTAGCAATTCTTGACTTTTACATTCTCCATCCAGACCATACCTATGTGGACTATACATTAGAAGCGTTGACTGTTCAGGATAAGAGGTCGAATTAAAATGACCACTGGAGCTAAAAACGCACTGTTTCCATCTATTTGTGCCACTGGAAACAGACAATGGAATTGAAACCATCGTTGTCTTCGAACCGAAAAAATCGTATACCCTGCTTAGAGATAATTTCTTAAGCCATGGAGGAGCATGTTCCTCAAAATCTAATTCAGAAATCAAGCTCTCTTCCGGACCGTTTATTTCGAACCCACGAAGCAAGCCTTCTCCAAACTCATCATAAATTTCGTTTTCGACAATTAAGCTGTATATATTGTAAGGGTCAAATCGCATCGGGTAAGTAAAAATGATTCCCGGAGGACACTTGGAAATACTGTTTGCCATCGCATTCCGATCTGCACAAAGTGTCAACCAAACAGCCTGAAGCATTGAATCTGCACAAAGCGGATATGGAGTCGGGCTAATTGAGAATCTACGAGTATATTTCTCTGGGGATGGCATTACACCCATCAAAGCTTCAGTAGGCGCATTTTCGACAATCGTATCTACTAAATCGCTATAAGCCTCTGACATAACATTCGTTTGTTGGCTGACGAGTCGTATTGAATACCAGCCATCTTGATTTCGCAAGACGGAGTACTCGTATTCCCTTGTTGAATTTTTAGGCAAGAATCTTGTTTCTGTTACAATCCCCTTGATGAGTGTATTTGTCTTTAAATTTTGATCACTCGAAATATCATTTAAAGCAGAACTTGATTCATTAATACTAAGCCTCATATCCTTGGGCAAATTATTTTCATTTGCAGTATCATTTGCAGAATGCACCTCAATTGATGTCACTAGAAGAAACGCACAAAAACCTAGATAGAGACCGAAAAAAGAAACGGCTCGAAAGAAGGCATGCTTCATCCTTGCTCCTTTTGCAATCATTGGTGTTAAATTATCAGTGCTCATAAAATCTCCAAAGTTACTCTGCTTCATGGCAAATTAAACATCCCTTCCCCGTTGCCGCGACCTCTTTCCAACGTCAGAACCAAGAGCACCATCGTCTCGGCCTCGGCATTAACCGAACAGATGCGGCTGCTTTCTTTTTGACTCTTCTAAAGACAGTCATAATCCTACGCCTCTACAGATAGAAGTATCCCCTAATCCACCAACAAATAGGTCATCACACTTCTAAAATTATGCAAGCGATTTTTTTATTTATTTTTAACAAACGTATTACCCACACTGCCTCAACATGATACGATGTAAAAAGAGTATGGGAGGTGAGAAAATATGGTACTAGAGGAGGGAATCGAACCCCCGACCAGGGTTATTAAGTCCCTGCTCTTCCGCTGAAAATTAATTATTTGACGGAGAGATGCAAAAAGGACTATCGTCTTCTTAATGAGTTTTTTGTGTTGTCTTTTAACACATAAAACCAGGAAAGAGGAAAAACTATAAGAAGAAAGGTTAATGTTAGAATGCTCTCTGTCTGCATAGAAATATGGAACCAACGTCTCAAAATTCCCATACATGAACATGGAGAAAGTCCCAGGTAGAATAAAATAATAGTACGATAGGCTAGGAGCGCTGTGCTAAACGAAGCTATACACATCCAAGAAATACGTACATTCTTGTTCAAAAAACAAACTAAACCTAACGCCAACTCTATCAAGGCCCCAATCAACAATAACTGCTTAAGGGTCATAAAATAAAAAACAAAATCAAGACGATCTAAACTACTACTGAAAGGTAGAGAGATCGCCCACAATTTGGCCAAGGATAATAGAACATATATCCCCGCAAAGAAGAACAATGAAAATTTTCCAAAAGAAATACGCATCAAACTTAAACTAGTTTTTTACGAAAAAGTTATAAAAAATTCCAAAAAACGATTTCACACCAAAAAAAACCGTCCCCGAACAACCCGCTCAAGGAACGGGGTAACAAGAATTCCATCGAAACTACTGTTTCCTGCCCGTTGAATTTTTATCCAGCTACCAGAAAACAGTAACTTTTAGTTACGGTTCGCCGCATACCCTCATCATAGCGCAAGTCTCTACATTCGTACTCTGTGATTGTTTGCGAACCTCCACCGGGAAGAGGAATCGTCGTTTCTATAACAACACAATTTCCAGTTGCTTCATATTCATAAAAATCCTGAGGAATACAGGTGCAATAATTACAACCATAATCACAGGGTATACAAACGTAGCCATTCTCTTCTACGATTACTGAACATCTTCCACCAGGACAAGGGCCCATGAAATTTGGAAGACTCATAGAGTCCCCAATTCGTTCAGGTGTTCCTCTATCATAAGCATAAACCAATGAAAAAATGGAAAATACACTTATTAATAGACTTATTTTTAATAACTTAGAACTAATATTATAATTTATGTTTTAATTTTAATAGTATTAGCGGTGAAAAAACTGCAATGATAATAAGTAAAATAGCAAATGGAGAAGCTTTTTTTGGTGAAACTCTGTGTTGCTCCTTAGCTCTTCTTTCCATGTCTTGATATGTTGGAGTTCCAAACAAAGGCCATTCTTTATTTGTGATGCCATAGGACAACGGTTTTGCCCTGATTCCGTTGAAGCGATAGTCATTTATTGTGACTAATGGAGAATCTATTTCTGGAGGAAGAATAGAATTTGTCGTTTCACAGATATTTTCGATTGTAAGAATAGATTCGTAAAAAAGAAGTTGGGCTCCTTCCGGCGGTTGTGGTGGAGAATAATATCGTAGTACAGATGTCGCTGCAAAAGGAGATTCCTCGGAAAATCCTGATGATTCAAAGGTGTACACCGGACGCGAACGCTCGAGTTCTCCTACCTGTACTATTAGCTTATCCTGCTCATAGGGAGAGTGGGGCAAAGCATCAATTGCATTTCGAGGAACCCCTTGACTCAGTAGTTTTTCTGCTGTTGTTAAGCGAGTTTCCGGAGGATATTGTGAAAAGCGGCACAGGAGTCCTTTCGAGCTATGGAACTCCATTTCTTTTAAGGAAAAATCATACCAATTAACAGATTCCGACGGAAATATATCCGAAAAAACAATGCCTGGCGGATAATTTTGTATCAGATTGGTGACAATATTTTGAGAAGCGTATGTGGCCAACCACACCAATTGAATTGCACTATGAGCACGAAATGGGAAAGAGGTTGAGTTTAACGTTGATTTATATATAGACTTCCCTCCTTCTATGTTGTGCGTTTCATTTCTTATAGTCTTTCCAATAGCCTGCATGTTTAAAACAATTGTATCATTCTGATCGTGATAAATTTGTGCTACGATATTACTTTTTCCAGTATTTTTATGTTCATACAACTGCATTGAATAACCATTTGTGCCAACTTGAGAAGTGAATCGATATTCATATTTCATCCCGTTTAAGTTATTTTCCGTTACTTTTCCATTGGCAATAATGTCTCCACGTACTATAGTCAAACTGACAGAGAAACAAAAAAATATAATAAATAAACAATATTTATAAGTTGATATAATCATAAATTTATCATCTCTTAAGTTTTGCATTTGACGAAAAAGGCCATTCCTTTGGCTCATAAAGATAATATTTAACGGGTGTGGTGTTAATCTTGTTTTTTCTGTAATCTGAAACCTCGATGCATATATTTTTTTGATCTTTTAACAAATTTTCAAGGTGTAGGGGAATTATTACTTCTGTAATTTTTGGAATAGCAGGCGGCAATATTTCCATCGAAACTTTCTTAACGTCAGTAACCTGCATGGATAGCATATCTCTAACATCATCTTTCACTCCACTTACAGGGCGAGCAAATCCTGTTAAAACGGCATTTGATGGATACTGAGTATTTTGATACTTCCCCAGCGTATTAAAAAAGTACCGTCTGTACCCGTTGGTAGGGACCTTTTCATTTCGCAAAACCAACTTGCCGGGATCATTTGTCGATATGGTATAGTATTTTTTTATCTCTTCCGGTTTTAATCCGCGCTCGATCAGTGAATTGCTGCTTATCAAACTGCTATCCATAGACCATTGCTCAAAGGAAACTGAATGACCTCTATCATCTGCTTTGATTTCGCGTAGTTGAAAATGATACCAATCATAATCAGGAGGAGATTTGAAAACCCTTGAAAAAACAATACCGGGAGGATGGTTTTTGGAGATACTTTGAATAAGGTTGGAACTGGCACATATAGACAACCAAACAACCTGCAACTCCTCTGGTGCACCGAATGGATAAGGAGTAGAGCTGATAGTTGCTTTAAAAAGAGCACCGCTCTTAAGAAGTTTGCCGTTCTTGTCAGATTCCTTCCAAACACCGCTTGGAGTCCGGTCGATATAGAGTGTATCAAAACCATTAGAGTAAACTTCAGAGAGTAAATTTGTACTTATGTCCTTCAGTTGTAGTAAATAACCATTGGTTCCAACATAGGCAGTGTAGATATATTTTGTTTCACTACGTGCTTTCAATTCTTTACTTTCAAGGTTAACCGAAAAAGAAGTTATTCCATTGATTTCCGTGCTGGCCACAACAGGAGAAGAGATAATATCATCAGTACCGAAATACGAAAAAAGGGAGAGGAATACCAAAACTAGAAGAACCACCCACCACAGTCTCAATACCACCCAGACAGATGTAGTTACCTTCCTCTTGACTCTTCTAAAGACAGTCATAATCCTACGTCTCTACAAATAAAAAAGTTCCCTAATCACCCTAAGAAGAAGTGTATCATACTTCTGAAATTATACAAGCGATTTTTTTATTATTTTTAACACATCGCATTGCCTCAAAAATATGCGCACCGAAATGGGAGTATGGGTGGAAGAAAGAAATGGTGTAAAGGAGAGAATCGAAACACAGACTAAGGCTTATGTGAGTCCCCAGCTCTACCGCTGTGCTGCCCTGACGCAGCACGGCGCCCCACTAGTCTGACGAGGAGCAACACACTGAATACCCGGCGCATTATATCAGCCGGTACGCAGGTTAATTAATTATTTGACGGAGAGATGCAAAAAGGACTATCGTCTTCTTAATGAGTTTTTTGTGTTGTCTTTTTTCGCATCCCATAAAAGTTGGATTTTTTTGGAATCCAAAGGCGCACGAGGCTCATTTCGTTAAATCTCAGTCTCAATAAGAAATGTTAGAATATGGATACTATTGTTTATTCTGGCTTCGTATTTGTTAGCGTCGCTATCAGCGTCGCCTGGCTTTGTTTCTTGGTGCTTATTTGTCTGCGTATCTTGAAGATGCCCACCGAGAAAAATCTGCAGGCGCTCACCGACTCCATTACCAACGAATCCGGGAAGATTCGCGCTGCGCTTGAAGAGCTCACCAAGGCCGTCCGGGAATCCAAGGAGAAGTAACACAATGAACGGTCGGCACCCTCTTTGAGCCGATGCGGGATTTGTTTGGCTAAATATCAGTTTTTAAGAAAGGTTAGAACATGACTACGGAACTTTATATTTTATGTGCCTTAGCGCTTGCTAGCATCGCTATTATCATCATCTGGCGTTGTTTGTTGAAGATGCCTTCCGAGAAAAGTCTGAGGGATATCTCGGACTCCATCACCGCCGAATCTCAAAAGAACCGCAAAGCGATTGAAGAGCTCACCAGAGCGATCCGGGAATCCAAGGAGAAGTAGCCCACTGCCCCCGCGCATTCATTGAGCCGATGCAGGATATTGTCCTGAATGATCAAGCTCTGAAAAAAAAGAAGATGTCCCTGTAAATGTCCCTGTAAATAACGCATTGCCTCAAAATGATGCGCACCGAAATGGGAGTATGATATGGGAGGGAGAAGAAAAAGTGGTGCCAGAGGAGGGAATCGAACCCCCGACCAAGGGCTTATGAGTCCCCTGCTCTACCGCTGAGCTACTCTGGCACAGCACGGCAGACAGTCTGCCAATGAAAAAAAACCTTTGCAAGTTTTTTCAGCAACAAAACGGTACAGGGATATATCCGGGGAATATTTAATCCGCATATTACACAGTCTTTAACCGCAGATTACTCAGATTTTCGCTGATGTGTTTAAAATAAAAGGAGCCCAAAGCGGGCTCCTGTATCGTTTCAGGAGAGGGAGCTTCTCCGTCTCCCATCTCCTTCGTAATTCTTTTTGAATCGGTTATTCAGCCTTCTTTTCTTCGGCCTTTTTCTCTTCGACCGGCTTCATGTTTTTCAGGTAGTCAGACAGCTGGGTCTTCATCGCCTGGTTGGTAATGGTGGAAAGAGCCTTATCTCCGCTGGCGTCACCTTTGGCGATTTCACCTGCGCGGTAATAAATCACGGCGCGGAAAAAATCGGGTCCGGGCATCATCTTGGCCGCACCTTCGACCTTATCGGCCTCATCGAGCAGACTGAGCAGGAAGCTCAGCTGAGCCTTCACATCTCCCTGCATTCCCATTTCGTAGGCAAAGCTGGTCAGACCACGGGCATCGCCCTTGAGTTTCTCCAGAACATCCTTCTGAAGCGATTTGAGGGCTGCCTCATCTTTCGCGTCCAAAGCGGCTTTGTATTTGCTTGAGAGCTGCCTGGATTCAATCTGGGTGCGGATGCTCTTGACCTGTTTGGCCGAGGCATCATCCACGCTGGCAAGCTGGTCCAGCACCTTATTGAGCAGGTCGTATTCTCCTGCCGTGTAGCAGGCGTCAACCATCTGCCGCAAGAGTTCGGCATTCTTGCCGATATCCTTGAGCAGAGCATCAGCGGCTTCTTTTGCCTTCGGGTCTTTTTCTTTCAAAAGCGTGGAGAAATCGGAGATTTTGCTCCGCATTTCATCGGCCTTGATGGCGGCTTCCAGGTCATAAGTACCGGCAACAATCTGTTCCAGAGGCTTATCCATCATCATCGGGTGACCCACCCAGGCGATCTGCCCCTTCTTGTTGATTACGAAAGCGCAGGGGATTCCGTTCTGCCCATAGGCTTTCATGTAGTCCTTATTGGTAAGGTTCTCCTTATCCAGGGCAACGATGTAATCCATTTTCTCGGCCTGTTCTTCGACAAAAGGCTTCACCTTCTCCATCGTTTCATTGGAAACGCCCACGAACACGACGCCCTTCTCCTTGTATTTCTTCTGTAGCTCGGTCAAATGGGGAATGGAGGTTTTGCATGGGCCGCACCAGGTAGCCCAAAATTCAACGACATAGAAATTCTTGCCGTCCGTGACATTTACGGGAGCTTCAGCCGTTGCACCTTTCACCCATTCGGAGATGTTCAGGGGCTTGGCCTTGTCGCCGACTTTGTCCGCCAATGCACCGGTAAGGCTCATACTGAGCACCAGTGCCGCAATGCACAAAGAATAAAACTTCTTCATAGGTTTGAAGTGTAGACTCCAAACACCCTCAGGGCAAGTGAAAAGGGAAAACCCCCGAAACAAAAGAAACCGCTTTTTAACCGCAGATTACGCAGATGACCGCAGATTAAGAACCAATCTTTGAGAAAGTAATCTTGTGTAACTCATATTCTTTCTATTTTTATGTTGTTAAGTACCGCCCTTCAGGCGGCATCGTGGATAGTCGGTGTTTTCCGTAGGTACGGCACCCTGCGGGTGCCGCACCCACGGTTATGCACATTCGCCTCTCCGAGGCGTGTGCCCGCCGGGCACGGATACTCTGTGTAAATCTGCGTAATCTGCGGTTAAAGACAGAGTGATCTGCGGTTACCTTCCTCTGGGGTTTCTCTGAAAAGTTCGGAAAGTTTTTTATTTTCCTCTTTCGTATTGACACTCTTTGCGATACATTGGACGCAGCGATATGTTTGTTGCCGTTACCATTGGAATCGGAATACTACTCATCATTCTGGAGACGATCCTGCCGGGAATGATCGCTGGGGCTGCGGGCGTTGCCCTGATGGGGGTTGGTGTTTTCACCGCTTTCCGCGAATACGGGGTCGAGGTCGGTTCCTGGGTACTGGTCGGCTCCCTCCTGGTCCTGATTCTGATGAGCATCCTCTGGATTCGCTACTTCCACAAAACTTTCGTGGCCCGGTTATTCATCTCCGAGCGTGCCATCCGGGGTGAAGCCGGGGAAGAGCTTCCGCCGGACCTGGTAGGTAAAACCGGAACCGCGCTCACCCGCCTTTATTCCTGCGGGAAAATCAAAATCGGCGATCAGCTCCTGGATGCCGTCACGAACGGAGAAGGAATCGAGAAGGGCGCGGCAGTCAAAATCATTCGCCTGGAAGGAATAAAAATTTTTGTCGAAGAGGTCAAAGAATGAATCAGAATAATGAGTTACTGCTGGAGAAGATCACCACTCACCTGGCTTCTTATGGAAGCGTCTTAATCGCCTTCAGCGGCGGTGTGGATTCGAGCCTGCTGGCCGTTATTGCCAGACGAACACCGGGGCTCAAAATGCTGGCCGTCCTGGCCGATTCTCCCAGTCTCTCACGCAGCGAACGCACCCAGGCCATCAAGTTCGCCCAGGAATACTCCATCCCTCTCCATATCCAGACCACGACCGAATTCAATAACCCCGACTTTATCGCCAACCCGCATAACCGCTGCTACTACTGCAAGCGGGATATTTTTACGCACATTACCGACCTGGCCAAGTTCGAGGGCCTGCGCTATGTCCTGGACGGCCAAAACGCCGATGACGTCAATGATTACCGACCGGGGAGCATTGCCGCACGCGAGCTCGGTGTCCGATCTCCCTTCCTGGAGCTGGGAGTCACCAAGAAGCAGATTCGCGAGCTTTCCAAGGAACTGGGACTTCCCACGGCCAAGAAACCGTCGATGGCCTGCCTCTCCAGCCGCATTCCTTTCGGTTACGCCATTACGCTGGAAAAACTGAAAATGATCGAAGAAGCCGAGGCGTTCCTCCATTCCCTGGGGATTGATGTCGTCCGGGTCCGGCACCACGAAGTCTCCACCGGTCCTCTGGCCCGTCTGGAAGTCGGCTCCTCCGAGCTGCTCAAGTTCTGCGCCGATCCCTCACTCTTCGGCAAGGTTACCGAGAAGATGATTCTGATCGGCTACACGCATGTCTGCCTGGATATGGAAGGCTACCGGATGGGCAGCCTGCATGAATCCTTCGAGCGCCACTTCAAAAAGAAAAAAGCGGGGCACGCTCCGGTTTAGATTTTCTTGCCGATATAGAACACGTACCCGTAATACGGATTTCTAATAACTTTCCTATTTGTGCTCGATTCGCAGAGCTTCGTAGACCGATTGCGGGCGTGGCTGGGGCCGGGTGAAAAGTCCCTTCCAGAAGCCGATTCCGTAAAGGAGGTGAGTCAGGAAAAGCAAAGGGAAAACTCCCGCTTTCCTGAAACCTTCTCCCACCGAAAGCGTTTGCCCCAAAAGCAGTAGAAAATAGAGCCCCCAGACCGGTGCGCTCCAGATGCCCAGGAACGGCGTCGCCAGGAGGAAAAGGCAGAAGGCCGGAGGCACCAGATTCAGAACGGAGCCCCAGCCCGGATGCAGGCGAAACTGCTCGGCGCGGCCGCGGCCATAGGTCATCAGCATTTTACAGAAAGCTTTAAAAGTCCTCCTCGGGCGCCGGTAGACCCAGAAATCGGGATCGTAAATGAGGCGGCCGCCCTCTTTCTCGATCTCATCCATCAGGGCGTTTTCCTCGTTCGGGTAGAGCGCCTCATCAAAACCGCCGTGGCGCAAAAGCGTTTCCCTGCGCCCCATGAGATTGCAGAGAATGAGCTCCTTTTCCGAGCTCGGGCGGGTCCGGCCTACCCGGGCATAGCGCGCACGGCTGGGACCAAAGGCAATCAGGCTGGCCATCGTCCAGGCAAAAATCTTTTCCAATCCGGGCGCCTCGGGCGGGCAAAGATTGGGACCGCCCACAACCTGAACCTCCGGAGCGCGGAAATGAGCCACACCGCGCCGAAGCGTTCCGGGAGACGGAAGCGAATCGTCATCCAGGAAATAGATCAGCTCCCCGCGCGCCTGCCGCAAAGCAAGGTTGCGCTGAGCCGAGGGCTGGCCGCCGCGCGCCACCAATACCTCCAGGAGTTCCACCGGATAATCCAGCGCCCGGGCCGCGGCCGCCGCAGGCACCTCTGAATCCCCCGGCCGTGCCGGGATAATCACTGTTACTGTGGGCTCTGAAGCGGATGTCTGCACTCGCGTGGAAAATCTAGGCCAGTTTCAATAGCTCATTCACCAGTTTAGTGACGCCGGCTTCGAGTTCGCTCAGCCTCTCGGCCAACATGAAGGCCGGAGTCGTCACGATCTTGAGCTTGGCATCCGTCACGACATCGGTCGCAGCGCATTTGACATGCTGGGCTCCGTAGCGGGCAAGCGTTTCGGCCAATTCTTCATCGTCGCCCACGGTATAGCGGACGCCCTGAGCCCCAAAAAGGATAGCCGCAAGAATCGGAGCCAGACAGAGGAAGCCGAGCGGTTTACCGGCTGCATGGAGGGACAAGAGCAAATTTTTGAGGGCTGGCTCCACGGTTGCCGCCCTTTTTTCCGAGTTGAAATTACTCAGATTCGTGGTCACGCCCATTCCGCCGGGGATGACGACCGCATCGATCTCCTCGAGCTTGACCTGTCCCAGCGGGATAATCTGGCCCCGGGCAATCCGGGCAGATTCCGCCAGCACATTGCGACTCTCCTGATTCACGGTTCCCCGGAAGTGATCCACGCATTGAGCCGAAATGATATTGGGAGCCGCGCATACCACATCCACCCCGGCACGGTCCAGCGCCAGAAGAGTCACTACCGATTCCTGGATTTCCGAGCCATCCCGGACTCCGCAACCGGCTAAAACTACCAATACTTTCTTTTTCATAGCCTCTGAAACCTACCTTTTTACCGGTCTGAAATCAATTCAAAAGAGCCCGCAGCGACACCGAAGAAGCACCGGCACAGGCTCGGCTCAGCCTCTGGATTCCTTGAGCTGAACCAGTTCGGGCGCCTGGACTGGGAAGCCCAGAAATTGCCGCGCCATCTGGAAAAAGCGAACCGGCTCATCGGTCACGAAAGGATGAATCGGCCCGATGCTCGAGGAGGGTGAGAGCAGGTCCAGCTCCGCCAGCCGCCGCCGGACATGAACCGCGCAGCTCTCGGCCGAATCGACCAGATGAATCGGATGCGGCGCGATCTGCTTCAGAACCTTGCGTATCGCCCGCTTCAAAAGAGGATAATGCGTGCAGCCCAGGATCAACGTATCGATCTGCTCAATAACGAGCGGCATCAGATACTCCTCCAGAACCTTCAGCGTCACCGGGTGTGTGAACCAGCCTTCCTCAGCCAACGGGACCAGCAAGGGGCAGGCTTGCGCGTAGACCTGCACTTTTTCGAAACGATCCCGCATCGCGTTTTTATAGGCTTTGCTCCGGACCGTGGCGGCCGTACCGATCACCCCCACCCGTTTATTGCGGCTGGCAATGAGCGCCGCCTCGGCTCCGGGCTGAATCACTCCGCAAATGGGCAAACCAAAACGCCGCTCAAGCACCGGCAACGACCAGGCCGAAGCCGTATTGCAGGCCACGATGATCGCTTTGACCCCTTTATCCAACAGGAATTGGGCGTCTTCACAAGCAAAACGGATCACCGTCTCCTGCGATTTCGTGCCATAGGGAACTCGGGCCGTATCTCCCAGATAGAAAATTTCTTCATTGGGCAGAAGGTTGCGGATTTGTCGGACAACGGTCAGGCCTCCGATACCGGAGTCGAATACACCTATAGGCAGCTCTTTGGTTTGCATCTGGATAAAGAGTTTCACGGGCGGCTCCGCTTTCAAACAGAACCGCCCGTGGAAAACACGAATCTATTCGATTACTCGAATGATTTTACTTTGAGAAGACTCTAGGCCTGCGCCCACTGCTCGCGAATCAGATCACAGGCTGCGGGGATCGTCTTCTCCCGAGGTCCAGTCGAACCGCACTCAAAGCTGATATACTGCTGGTAACCAATGGCCTTCAGACCCCGGAAACCATCCACGTAATTATCGGCTTCACCATCTTCACCGGGCATCCGGCGCTGCTTGCGGCTGGCGATATGGACGTGCCACAACCACTTGGCTCCGGCGACAAATGCCGCGAAATCAGAGGTCTCTTCCCAGGTCATGTGCCAGAAATCGCCCATCAGCGCCACTCCCGGATGGTTCACATCGCGGCAAATGGAGGCGGCATCGGCCACCTGGCGCAGGAAGAACGCTTCACCACGATTGAGCGGCTCCAGAATCAGGCGCGTGCCCACCTTGACGGCATGTTCACCCAGGCGCGGCAGGACATCCTTGACCATGACCTCACGGCCTTCCTTGTTTTCCAATCCGTTCTGGTTATTGAAAGCAGGTACGGCAATGACGCCCGTCGAGCCCAGTGCTCCGGCAGCGGTCATAATCTCTTTGATGCTCTCGACAGCCTCTTCGCGAATCGCCTTATCCTTGGACATCGGCACGCCTTTGAAGCCGGCGCAAATGGCGCTGACCTTGATTTTGCGGCCTTCCATGGCCTTCTTCAACTCTTCCACGCGGCCTCCCAGGCCTCCGCCACCGGGTTCAAAACCGACGATACCATTGGCTTCCATGAAGTCGAATTTCTCCTTCAGGTTGTTTCCCGGGACTACTCCTTCCTGGGCCGATATTTTCAGAACTGCCTTCTGAGCCGGATCGGGAATCGTAAAAGCTCTTGCGGCAGGCGTTAATGCGGCGGCCAATCCGGCCATCGCTGACAACTTAAAAAAATCACGACGTTGCATGTTTATCCTCTAAATAATATTGAATCTTCTCTCTGAGCGCTGCCTCTTTTCTGAGTCGTTCATAGACCCCCGGAGCGCACCTGTCCCCTGCAGGTTAGCCGAAGAACAGGAGATTAAAAAGCTTTTTCTCGTAAAAACCGCCTTTCAACTCCCGTCTCGCATCGCCCCAAAAATATGCGCATCGAAAGGACTCACATCAAAGCTATTCTAAAATTTTTACTTGCAGGTTATTTTACCGAATAATAGACTACAGACACGTTCTTAATAAAGCAGCCTGTTTTCTCTAAAACTTGAATAATTGTTATGGAAAAGAAAATAGTTCAGCGTTCTCAGAACGCTCTTAAGTGGGGTCTTATGACCGTCATTGCCTCAGCCTTCCTGCTGAGTGCAAATCAATCAGGAGCCGCCATGGGCGATAGCTTTACTGATGCCAATTTCAAATACACCATTCTAACCGAAGAAGGAACGGCCGGCACCGTCTCGGTGGCAAAACAATCGACTGCTATCCCATCAGGAGCAGTAGCGATTCCTGACTCGGTCACAAACGGCTCGATAACCTATAGCGTGACCGGCATTGAATATAATGCGTTCAGCAATTGCAGCGGTTTGACAGACATCACGATCCCTGACAGCGTGGTCAGCATCGAGATTTATGCATTCAGAGATTGCACCAGTTTGAAGATAATTGAAGTTTCTCAGGCGAATATAACCTACACCGCAGAAAATGGAGTGCTTTTCACCGAAGACATGACTTCATTATTGTGCTATCCGGCCGGAAAGGAAGGAGAAGAATATGTTATCCCGGAGAGTGTTACTATTATTGCATCAGGGGCTTTTTATAGTTGTAGTAATCTGACACGCATTGTGATCCCCGCCGGCGTTAATGATATCAGTGCTTCTAAAATTCTTGGTTGCAGCAATCTGACAGACATTGAAGTTTCCCAGGAGAACAAAGACTACACCAGCATAGATGGGGTGCTTTTCACTGAAAATAAAGCCTCATTAGTACTTTATCCGACCGGAAAAAAATCAGAAATGTATACTATTCCGTCAAGTGTTACCAACATTAGATTTTATGCATTTGATGGCTGCTCCCATTTGGCAAACATCGTAATTCCAAACAGCGTTAATGAGATTGAGATGGGGGGATTCAGATATTGCACAAGTCTGACAAACATTGTTATCCCGGACAGCATTACCTACATTGATTGGGCTGTATTTGAGTATTGCACAAGTCTGACAAACGTCACTATACCAGATAGTGTTACCGAGATCGATTGGTCAGCTTTTAGAAACTGTGAAAGCCTGACAAAAATCACTATCCCAGAGAATGTTAAAGAGATTAGTGATTCTGCATTTAGCCAAACTCCCTTGTCTAAAGTTTATTTCAAGGGCGATGCGCCGGAAGTGGGTGTAGAGGTCTTTACCAGCGACCCCATACTTTATTATATCGAGGGAGCCTCCGGTTGGACGTCGCCTACCTGGAATGGGTACCGGACGGAGATCTGGGGTCCTGAAGAACCGCTGGCATTGAGCTTTGAGGTGAAGGAGGGCAAGCTCATTCTGACCTATAGCGGCGGCAGCCTTCAAGCCAGCAGCGACCTTATTCTCTGGAATCCGGTAGAGGGTGCCTTGGAGGGTAAATACGAAGTGGATCTTCCCGCGACAGGCAAATTGTTCTACCGTGTAGCCCAATAGATTCTCAATCAACAGGGCTATGGGATGGGTATGCTCCAGCATACCTTGAGAATGCGCATCCTGAGGGATGCGGAAAAAGACGATTCACACTGGGGAATATATAACGCATTTGCATACCTCAGATCTTCTGCACCCCGTTGGGGTGCAGAGAGAGAAACCTCACACCACTGAGAATACAAAACGTCTCCGCATACCTTGAGAATGCGGCCTCCGCCGACTGAAACCTTCTTTCCTTGTTTTCGAGGGACAGCAGGGGTAGTATCCGCTTCTGTCGGAGATGAAGAAACAGACGCTCTGTGCAATACTTTTAATGATCGGGCTGGCGCTGACCCGCTGGCCGGATTTGATGCCGGCTAATTTCAGCGCGGTATACGCTCTCATTTTTTGTGCAGCGGTCTACTTCCCCAGGCGTCTGGGCTGGTGTCTCATCCTGCCGGTGCTTCTCCTCACCGATATCCTCCTCAACCTGCATTACGGGGCGCCGATTTTTCATATCTACATGGTGCCCAATTACCTCTCCTATGCCTGCATTCTCTGGCTGGGGCAGCGGTTTTCCACCGGGAGTCCTTTCATCAAACTGCTGGGCGGGGGACTCCTGGGCGCGGTGCTTTTCTACCTCATTACCAACACGATTTCGTTTTTTCAGGATCCGGCCTATGCCAAAACCTTTGCCGGATGGCTTCAGGCGCTCACACTGGGGGTGCCGGGGCTGCCTCCTACCTGGATGTTCTTCCGCAACAGCCTGATGAGCACGGGCCTTTTTACGGGACTCTTTGTCGGAGCCATGAAAGCGCTGGAGCATTTCTCCCCGCAGGAAGAATCTGAACCGGCAGATGAAGAGGAAGAAGAAGACGAACCGGCTCCCAAAGAGGCCGCACCCCAAAAAAGCTAGGGCGTTCTTTTCCGAATTTTTTCTGAAGCAGCTCCCCTATTTCTTCTGATAAATGGCCGTAACCGTGTGGCCGTCGAAGAAGCGGTGCAGCTTGATGAGGCGGAAGCAATCTTTGACTACATCGGCCGCCCGATGCGCCAGGTCTTTTCCACCCTGCTGAGCGGAGGGCTCCTGGGGCCCGGCGTCATGGTTCCCGAATTGGCTCCCTTTGACGGATGATATCCGGCCGGGAAGGATTTTATCGCCCAAGCTCAGAAGAAGCGTGCTGTAGAAGGATTCCCGGTGAAGCTCGGTCACTTTTTCCTTATAAACCTCAAGAACCTGCAGATCATGAAGTTGCGCAATTTTTAAAAGCGATTTTTCCGACCAGAGAAGCTGATGATGCGGGGGAATATTGAGGTAATTCCGGCGCCACTCCAGGAAGGAACGGCTGTTGGGCACGGCAATGGCCAGCTTGCCGCCCCTCTTCAAACATTTTATGCATCCCTCCAAAAACTCTTTGGGTTGAGCCACATGCTCCAGAACCTGAAAAGTGCACACCACGTCATACTGCTCCGGATGGCTCAGGGCATGATCTTCCACCGATTCGGGGATGACATTCACACCCTCTTTGGCT
>Ga0265294_10000853_pt1 | contig 41062 bp, 43 predicted proteins | sample MunlanPumphouse3_FD_192504 | JGI IMG/M metagenome (GOLD analysis project Ga0265294, IMG submission 192504) | Groundwater microbial communities from a municipal landfill in Southern Ontario, Canada - Pumphouse #3 | ecosystem: Environmental > Aquatic > Deep subsurface > Groundwater | place... | reverse complement strand
ATAACTCAGGGCGGAGATACACCGTTAGAGGAAAAGTTAGCTGTTAGACCAACCAGCGAGACTATTATGTATGCTACCTTCAGCAAATGGATACGTAGTTGGAGAGATCTGCCCATGAAAATTAATCAATGGTGCAACATTGTCCGCTGGGAAACTAAAGCAACAAAACTATTTCTCCGCACAAGAGAATTTCTCTGGCAGGAAGGTCATACAGCTCATGCGACCAGTGAAGAAGCAGAAGCCGAAGTTATGTACGCTCTAAAAGAATACAAAGACATCATGGAAAACTATCTAGCCATACCCGTATTGGTGGGCGTTAAAAGTGAAAGCGAAAAATTCGCTGGTGCACTATACACAACAGCTTTAGAGGCGATAATGCCTGATGGTAAAGCTTTACAGATGGGAACAAGCCACAATTTAGGCCAACACTTCGCTAAAGTATTTGACATCAAATTTGTAGGTGAAGACAAACAGGACCATTATGTTTGGCAGACAAGTTGGGGAATAACGACCAGACTTATAGGCGCAATGATTATGGTTCATGGTGACGATAAAGGTTTAGTTTTACCTCCAAAAGTTGCACCCATACATGTTGTAATTGTACCAATAATGTTTAAGGGTGTTGAAGCTGAAGCCATAAACACCAAAGCTAACGAAATCAGTGAAAAACTAAAATCTAATGGCTTAAATGTTGTTTTTGACTGCCGCCAAGAGTACACTCCAGGATGGAAATTTAACCAATGGGAACTTAAAGGAGTCCCAGTACGCATAGAAATCGGACCCAGAGACCTCAAACAAGGCCAAGTTGTAATGGTTAGACGCGACACAGGTCAGAAGTCCCCTGTTAAGGAAGCAGATATACCTATAACTGTAGAGCGCCTGCTGCAAGAAATCCAAGATAACATGTTTGCTAAAGCAAAAACTTTACTTCAAGACAAAACCACTGCTATAAACAATTACGATGAATTCAAAAAAATGCTAGAAGAAAAAGGCGGTTTCCTAAAAGCAGCCTGGTGTGGAAGCACAGCCTGTGAAGCAAAAATAAAAGAGGAGACAGGTTGCACAATAAGGGTCTGTCCCTTCCAGAAGGAAGAACCAACCGATGGCTGTGTTTACTGTGGACAAAAAGCTAAAGAAACAGTGTACTTCGCAAGATCATACTAACGTGTTCTGTGCCTCTTAGACAATTGATACCTTACAGGTTTATGGTATATTGTCACTAGCAAACTTTATTTTTTAGAGCTACCACGTGTTCCGGTTACAGGGAAAATAACCTTGGCGAGCATTAAAGTAACAAAAAGAGCAAGCAACATCGAATATGCAATACGTGACGTTATAGTTCACACTCAAGAACTCATTAAGAACGGAAAAAAAATTTACTACCTAAACGTAGGTGACCCAGCAGCATTTGATTTTAAAACTCCTGACTACGTTAAAGAAGCATTATGTAAAGCAATAGCAAACGACGACAACTACTATTCACCTTCTGAAGGTAGAAAAGAGCTGCGGGAAGCTATTGCACAAAAAGAAAAAAGAGTAAACAAGGTGGACATAAGTGCAGATAATGTCTTAATCACTGATGGTATTTCAGAAGGCATCCAAATGATTTTGGCAGCGCTTGTTGAGAATGGCGATGAAATTCTTTTTCCAGGCCCAACATATCCACCCTACATTTCATACACAAAATTCTTCGATGGTACACCGGTAGCTTACGAAACTATAGAAAAAGAAGGCTGGATACCAAATATCGACGACTTGCGAAGCAAAATCACTGAAAAAACTCGTGCCATTGTAATTACTAACCCAAATAATCCCACAGGATCTGTTTACAGTGCAAAAATGATTAAAGAAATACTTGACATCGCAGGCGAACATGGTTTACCTGTTTTATCTGACGAAATATACGATCAGTTAACTTACGAGAAAGAATTTGTAAGTGCCTCATATTTAACTAAAGATGTTCCTGTTGTAGGTTTAAATGGTTTCTCAAAAGTTTACCAGATGACTGGTTGGCGTTTAGGTTACCTCTACTTTAAGGGTGAAGGACAGGTAATCAGCAACCTTAGATTGGGTGTTGAAAAACAGTGCCGTATTCGTTTATGTGCTAACACTCCAGTTCAGATTGCAGGTGCAGCAGCACTTAATGGACCACAAGACTTTGTTAAAGACATAGTTGAAAAACTTAAGCAACGACGCGACTACGCGTATAAACGTCTAAATGAAATTGAAGGTGTAGAGACAACTAAACCTGAGGGTGCATTTTATATTTTCCCCAAGATTCATGGGGTCGGCTCCAAGTGGAAGACAGATGTGGATTTTGTTGTTCAGCTTCTTAAAGAAACTGGCGTATTACTGGTTAATGGCTCAGGATTCGATTCAGACTATGGTGAAGGTCATGTTCGAATAGTCTTTCTACCTCCTATTGAGGAGCTTGAAGAATCTTTCAATGCATTGGAGCAGTTTATAAAGAAAAAGTAGAGCGAATCAAGCCGTTGTATTTTATGCAACGGCAAAAAAATTTTAATATATTTTTGTTCCGTTAGTAGGGTCCTCTATTACTTTCTGGAATTCGCCAAGTAGCAGCTTAGTGACCGGTCCAGGTTTGCCTGTGCCTATTTGGCGTTTGTTAACTTCTCGTATAGGTACCATCTCCATTGCGGTTCCTGTGAAGAAAGCCTCATCTGCAGTGAACAACATAAAGGGTGTGAGATTAGTAATCGTGAGTTTTATGTTTAGTTTCCTGCATAGATTAATGACGCTATCGGCTGTTATGCCTTCTAATGCTCCAGTGGATGTTGGCGGGGTTAGGATTTCACCGTTTTTAACTATGAATATGTTTTCGCCTACTCCTTCAGCTATGCAGCCGCTGGTGTCTAAGCATATGGCCTCGTCTACACCGTTTGCGTTAGCTTCGATTTTTGCTAAAATACTATTTAGGTAGTTAAGTGACTTCACTTCGTGAGTTGTAGCGTCAACTGGGTTACGTCTAACCCATGAAAACATGGTTGTTATTCCTGTTTCTTTAGCGTTGCCTGCTTTGATGTTTATCGTGTCTGTTATTATTATAGTAGTTGGTTTGGGGCATTTGCGTGGGTCTAAACCTAAATCGCCTATACCTCTTGAAACGATTAAGCGTATGTATGAGTCTTTCATATTGTTCTTTCGCAGGGTTTCAACTACAGCTTGAACCATTTCCTCTTTAGTAAGAGGTATGTTTAGCATTATGGCATGTGCTGAACGGTACAGACGGTCAACATGTTCTTTTAGTTTAAAGACTACACCGTTGTAAGCACGGATACCCTCAAACACTCCGTCACCGTAAAGAAAGCCATGGTCATAGACGGAAATTTTCGCTTGTGATTTGGGGTAGAATTTGCCGTCTATGTAGATTTGCAGTTCACTAGTCATTTCTTTTTCACTTGTATTATTTTTTATTATTCTTTAATTATTTGATATAGTTTATCTCAGTGATACATATGATTCGTTTATACCTTGTCTATTAACCGTGGAATTGTGGACGTTTCGAGATGTACATTGGTAAAGGTAAAGGTTTGTAGGGTTTACCTGCAATTTTCTCAGTGACTTTGCTGATTAAATTGTCAACTGTCATTTGTTGCTGTGAACCTTTCACTTCGCGGATTCTAACTGAAAGTAAGCCTGAGTTGATTTCTTTTTCGCCTACCACAATAATGTATGGAACCCATTCTTGTTCAGCTTCGCGGATTTTCTTCTGTAAAGTAGACGCTGAGTCATCGATATCAACTCGGATACAGTGTGACTCAACCTGTTTAGCTAAAACTTCAACTTGGTCTAAGAATTTGTCAGAAATCGGAATAAGGCGTACTTGTGTTGGTGAAAGCCAAAGAGGCAACATCGGAGGTTTACCCTTCATTTGTTCACGGTAAGCCTTTTCCAAAAGTGCATAAATATCTCTTTCAATAGCGCCGCTTGGGCTGCAATGTAGAATCAAGGGGAACTGTTTTTCGCCTTTTTCGTCTACATAGGTTATACCGTAGCGTTTAGCGTTTTCTACATCAATCTGATCAGTGCTTAACGCTGCCGCTTTATCTTGGTTATCTATGAAGTTTAAGTCCCATTTTAAAGCAAAATAAAAGAAGCGTTCATTCCAAACTTCTGCAAGTATGGGTTTACCGAATTTTGCAGCTACCGCTGCTATAAAGTCTCCATGTTCATTGTAGAACTCTCTTGTGAAACGTATTGCGATTTCATAGTCGTCCTTTGTCAAGCCTATGTTATCTAAAACATCAATGCAGAGGTCGAAGCGTATGATGAACTCTTTTTTAGCTTGTTCAATGTCAGTGCATAATGCATGGCAGTCAGGCATAGTGAACGCACGTAGCCGTTTTAACCCTACGACTTCTCCGCTTTTTTCACGGCGAAAACTGTAACGTGTTAACTCGTAGAGTTTAACAGGCATCTGTTTGTAGCTGAATTGCGCGTCATGTGCTATTAGAAATTGGCCAAAACACGCAGCAAATCTTAGAAAGAGCTCTTTGTCTTCAGATTTTAGAACATATTGTCGCGCTGGAAACCGGTTCAGATAGCTTGAAAGGCTCGGGTGATTGAAGTCATACATTAGCGGCGTTTCAACTTCCATTCCTCCATATTCTGCAACGCGGGCGCTGACGTATTGTTCAAGAAGTGATTTTATCAATCGACCTTTAGGGTACCAACGTATGTTACCAGGGTCGCTGCCTGCTTCGTAATCAGCTATTTCTAACCTCTTCATTAGAGGCACATGCGGCGGCATTTGAGTGACTGCGCGGGTTTTTTTGATTTCATATTGCGAAAACTTTTGCAGGTTACTATTTCCTTTAAATTTGAATTCTTCAATCGGAACTAATGACCCGTCAGTTTGAAGTACGTGCCAGTAAGATTTCATTGTGTCTTCTGCTTTTAGGGCTTCAGACACTGTTTCTTCCTGTTTACTTTCACATGGAACAACATTTTGTGACTCTGGAGTGTAGCTACGTGATTGCTCAGCTAATGGGTGACCTTTAATTGAAATCGTGAATTGTTTATTCCAGCCAAAAGGAGCTCGATATGTTTCTACTCCTTTATTTTTCGCGTAGGCTTCCATAGCGCATATGATTTTTAGTGCCTCAGTAGGTTTTGATAGGTTACTGCTTAGGTGAGCGAAAGGATAGATTAAAATTCGGTTTGCTCCCAACTTGCCCAGGAAAGCTCTTGTGTCATCTATTGCTTTTTCAGCAAGGGCAGAATTGTCGCCTTCTTCTATTGCAGTAAAAAGCACTAATGCTTCTTCTATTCTGTTTTCTTCTTTTTTTGCTTCTTCAGCTATCTCTATTTCTTTTTCTAAAGGTTTGAAAACTATAAAATTAGAATGTAACTGTAAAATTCGCATTTATTTTCACGCTCTTTTAGCCGTAACGCCATTTATCAAGGGTCTTGTCTTTTTTAGTTTTCTTTTTAAATTCTTTGTAGTGTTCTTTACATATGTACGCACGTTTATCTGAACTGTCAACTTTTAATCCTGCTGCTTTAACTTTGTCAACTGATATTGAACGGACGGCTTCTCCATTACAGCCTGATACACTACATTTTTCGCCTTTATCAATTCGACCCAACAACTCACACGCTCACGTTATGTTTTATCTACCGCTGTTATATTGCTATTGCTTAAGTTCTTTTTCATACAGTAGGTTTGCTCTCCGATAAATCTCTTCTTTTTTTCCAAAATACGTTGAACCTAAACCTTCCACCACCAATGATGCGGCTGCAGAAGCAACAGCTGCGCACCAGAGGGACTCTTTTTGGCGAATGTATTCTGTTATGAAAGCTCCTATGAATACGTCTCCAGCCCCAGTGGGGTCAATCACGACCTGCGATGGGCAGGCTGCAATGTTGTATTGTGTACCTTCTACTGAGAGCACGGCGCCTTTAGCGCCTAAAGTTACGATAACCGTTTCTATGCCTACATCATGAATTGTTCTAATTGCAGGTTTAAGTTCTGATTCACCTGTTAACATACATAATTCTCTTTCAGATGATTTGTAGATGTTTACTAAACTAAAAACTTCGTTGTCAATGCTTCCGTTGTCTACAACGTTTCCTTCTTTGTCGAAGCTTCGAAGCATTCCCTGCGGATCAATCGATAATGTGTCAGAGTGTTTCTTGATTTCTTCAACAACTTCATAGGGGACTTCGTTGGCGATAGGTCCAATATGTGAAGCTTTCACATGAAAAACTTTAGGTATATCCCCTAAAGTCAACGGGTGTCCTTTACTTTTCAGTTTTAATGTTCTATCTGTGAAGTCTTGCGTGTAAGCAAGTTCAAAACTTGTAGTGTTCTCCTCAGAGTATCTTAAAATTCCCGTAGTGTCAATCCCTTCTTGTTCTAGCAGCCACAAGTAAGCCTGAGGAAAATCGGAGCCTACTCTGGAAATTACACTTACTGACGCATCTAAACGTCTGGCAGCAAAAGAAGTGTAAGCTACTGCACCACCTAAAATGTTGAAGGGTTTTTCCCGAGCAGGCAACAAAAGAGTATCCATTGAAAAATGTCCTATGACTGCTAAATCAGAACTGTTAACCGCCATCTGTCCACTCCAATTGTGAATAAGTTACAGGTACTATTTAGGATTAGCTCATAACAGTGTTAACGTTAAATGTAGAGTCCAATTTTCCCAAGTTAGATAACTATACGCGTTTTTGTGGCTATATCTAAATTTGAAATGCCTCGGTAAAGTTTTAATATATGCTGAAACTGCTCAACAAGTAGGCTATGGCATTAGCCATGGTGCAAACCAGAACTGCAGTCACCAATGCTGATAATGCCTACTACTTAAGCAGTGGAAAAGGTTAACTGATGAAGTGGCTAGAATTTGCTCTATTAGCGGTTGGCGCAGTAGCAGGTGCATATCTACGCTACAAGATAGTTGAATCACCAATAACAATAGGCGCATTACCAATCAATGTTTTAATTGTTAATGTATTAGGGAGTTTTATTCTTGGATTATTTTCTGCAATATCTCTTATGTTCAATTTAGATTCAAAATTTACATTACTCTTTGCAGTGGGTTTCTGTGGTTCTTTCACCACGATGTCCTCTTTTGAATTAGAAGCAAGTAACTTGGTAGATAATCATCGTATAGGTATTGCAGCTTTGGATATTGCTGCTAATGTAGGTTTGTCTTTTGTAGCTGTCATGGGCGGTAGAATGTTAGGTGCTGCTATATTGGGGAGTATTTTAAATTGAAGCAGAAAATGTGGAGTCTGACTATTCGCATCAAGAAAAATGATGAAGTTGGAGGTAAACGAATTCAAACGTTAATTATGGATTGCTTAAAGAAAGCAGGTGTTTCAGGCGCTACTGTATGGACAGGTGTAAATGGGTTTGGAAAACGTGGAAAATCTACTCTGCATCTTGAGGGTGTTTCAGTGAATATGCCTTTGATTATTGAAGTAATTGATTCAGAAGACAAACTTGAGCCACTTTTACACGACTTAAAGTTGATTGTAGGAGACAATGGATTAGTTACAATACAGGAAACCTATATAGTATAGCTATAGTCGTAACCCATTTTTTATTATCTTAAGCAATTGAATCTAATTTACACAATTAATTTTTTTAAGTAAAAAATGAAGTGTTAGGACTGAAGTAAAAGAATGGCTTTAGCTAAGTCACCACCGCATTCTATTAGTGCCTCTCTTGCTTTATCAAGACTTTTCCCTGTTTGATCAGCGACTAACTGTACATCTTCTTCTGAGAATGAAGGTTTGACGTCTACTGGTACCCCTCTTTGTGAAGGAGCTTGTTCACTAACTTGTCCACCTATAACCTGATACATTTTCTGGCCTTGAACCTGTAGAATTGCAACTTCCGGTTCATCTATAACTATGTCTTTGCTCGATGTTCTGATTATAACTTGATGCACATCTTCTACAGAGTCCATGTTCATGCCCATACGTTGCATCATACGTTTCTGTTCTCGTGGATTCATGCGTTTATGCATAAGAGTTCACCTTTAACTTCATATTTTGTGTTGGAACTTGATAAACTTTAACTTTCTCTGTTGCCATGTCGAACTTTAACTGCGACTCCAGTTTTGAATGCTCTGATTTCTGTGCTAGAAAGTAGGGTTCTGCCGACTGCCAACACCTTTCTGTTCTCGTCGATAACTATAACTTCGTCTTTAGCACCTATTTCTTCATCCACTTTAACTACGTGAACAGAAAATACGTCGCCGCCTTTTGCGATGTATTGTGCAACATCGTTTTTAACGGTCACAAAACATTTAGATTCAGGTATATTTTCTCCCATAAAAAGTGCAGCTTTGATGCTTAAAGAAAGCAAACTGTCCGTAGGCCGTAGAGTGGCTAGCCGTTCCCCGTTCAGGTTGATGTATCTAATCCGGCCTGTCCTAGGTGAAAGTTGTATCTCTATGTTGTCTGGGAACAGTTTTTCACCTACACCTTTGCCAAACTGGTAATCGGCGATGCTTCTCACTCGGGCTTTTACATTTTCCATACTTTAATCATACCGTAAGTTTTAGTTGATTCGACAAGTATAAACATAACAACATTATAAAGTCACTGAATGGTGTTAATATCGCATGCGATGTGAAGTCTGCGGCCGCAAAATTCGTTCAGAACCTATATGCGCAGTTATTGAAGGCGCAAAATTAACTGTGTGTGCTGAATGTTCAAAACATGGCAGAGTTATTATGACTGAAGAAACTGCTATTCCGCAGCCAAGTGTCACTAAATCTAATGTACATATTCCAGTTATAATGAAGAAACCTCCTGCTACTCAAGTCCAGTTAAGCCAAGAACTAGTTGAGGGTTACGCAAACAAGATTCGTTCTGCAAGAGAGAAACACGGTTTTAGCCATGAGGATTTAGGTAAGAAAATTAACGAGAAAGCTTCACTTTTACGGCATGTTGAGACAGGAAAGGTTGCGCCCACTAACCATTTAGCCGGAAAACTTGAACATATCTTACGAATTAAGCTCCTCGTTCCCATTGAAGATGAAAAAGTCACTGCTCCTATGCCTAAGGCTTCAAATCCAGGTTTAACTTTAGGAGACCTCATAGATATGGGCAAAAAGAACCGGGAGGTTTCCGCTAAACGAAAGTAATCTTAGTTCAACGTAGACTTAATCGTGAAGAATCAAGTTTAGAGGAACTTGAAAATTTAGCTAAATCTGCTGGTTACAATGTTGTTGGCATTTTAGAACAAACTAGACGCCCCGACGCTAGATACCAAATCGGGGCTGGAAAAGTTGAAGAACTAGCAAAGATGGTGGAAGAAAAAGAAGCAAAAAAAGTAATTTTTGATAATAGTCTACGCACACAACAGACTTATAATCTAGCTAAAGCAACACACGTTGAAGTTATAGACCGTTTTCAGCTTATTCTTGAAATATTCACTACCCGTGCAACTACAACTGAAGCGCAACTTCAAATTCAGTTGGCTACTCTTAAGAATGAATTGAAACATGCGAAGGAAAAAGTTCGGTTATCAAGGGGAAGCGAGCAGCCCGGATTCATGGGTTTAGGTGTATACGAAGCTGATGTTTATCGGGAAGCGATTAAACGGCAAGTTCAAACAATACGTAAAAAATTAACTCAAATACGAGAAAAAAGGGTGATTCAGAGGGCGCGGAGAGCTGAACTTGGTTTTCTGACGATTTCGCTTGCCGGTTACACAAGTTCAGGAAAGAGCACACTTTTTAACGCGTTAACACAAGAAGAAGCCAGAGTTGACAAAGCACTCTTCACTACATTATCCACACAGACACGGATAATCGAGTTTTCCAATCGTAATTTCCTTTTAACTGACACTGTAGGTTTTATAGATCGTTTACCAATCTCTTTGATTGAGGCTTTCCAATCCACTCTTGAAGAAACCATTTTTTCTGATTTGATTGTGCTTTTAGTGGATTTCAGTGAACCAATAGGATCCATAGAGAAAAAAGTTAGTGTTTGTTTAGAAACAATCGAAAGATTGGGCGCTTCAGGTATACCTATGATTACAGCGTTAAATAAAATTGACTTAGTCAAACCTGAAGAGCGAGAAGAAAAACTAAATCTGCTCAAAGATAAAGTTAAAAACCCAATTCTACTGTCAGCCAAACGCCAAATTAATCTAAATGAATTAAAAAAGAATGTGCTGCGAGTATTGGAGAACTACTCAAAAGCCCAGTTTAGGGTGCCCCTTTCAGGCAATATAATGCCTTTTCTGTCTTGGGTACACCAGAAAACAGACCTCCACAAAGAAGAATTCAAAAGTGACTCAGTTGAAGTTGTATTCGAAGCTAACCAGTCAGTAATTGAACAGGTTAAAAGGAAAGTGCACGATCTTAATGGAGAATTCCAAACCTGCCCAAGTTAATGAATTCCCGAAACTCTTTGTTTTAAGGTGGGGACATAGACCTCAACGTGATGTAAGGTTAACTACTCATGTCGCTTTGACCGCTCGGGCTTTGTGTGCTTCAGGGTTTATTCTTTCAGATGTAGTAGACTCCCATATTGAAGAAACAGTAGCAAAGATTACCAAAGCATGGGGAGGAGACTTTCATTTTGAGATGGGTACACCATGGAAACATGCTGTTAAAGACTGGAAGCTTAATGATGGAATAATCGTTCATTTGACTGTATACGGCGAAAATATACAGACTAGCAATGTCATTGATAAAATTAAAGCAAAAAATAAAAATGTGATGTTACTCGTTGGAAGCCAGAAGGTTCCGGGCGAATTTTACTCTGATGAGGTTTCTGATTTTAATGTCGCTGTAGGTAATCAGCCTCATTCTGAATGTTCTGCATTGGCTATTTTTTTAGATCGCTTTTTCAAAGGAAAAGAATTAGAAATCTCTTTTAAAAACGCAAAAATCGCGGTTGAACCCACAGATCGAGGCAAAAAAATTAAAACATATGTTGATTTATCATAGATTGGTAAGAAGAGTTTTATTTCACAAAGATGGATTATTAAGGGTACTAAAAAGGAATTTAGAGCATGTTATCGACTATTGATGATTCAACTTTGACTAAGGTTGCTTTGGCGCTTGGCGAAGAAGATGCTGTTATATTAATTGAACACCTAAAGGGTGTTGAAGAAATAACAGATGACGAAATCGCAAATAAAACTGGTATACGCTTAAATTCAGTACGTAAAATTCTCTACAAACTCTATGATCACTCACTGGTTAGCCTTAGACGGACACGAGATCCTAAAACAGGATGGTTTATTTTCCACTGGAAACTTCAACCTGACCAACTTGAAGGTTTCATTCTCAGCCAAAAAAGGCGTGTTTTAGAAAAACTCACTATAAGGTTAGATTACGAAAAAAACCATGATTTTTACTACTGTGGTAGTGAGAGTTGTCAACGAATACCCTTCGAAGACGCGGTTGAAATGGTGTTCCATTGTGCAAACTGTGGCAAACCCTTGGTTCATTTTTCTAATGAAGCCATGATTGATCAGTTATCTGTAAAAGTGGAAATTCTAAGGAAGGAACTTGGTGAATAGGCAGCTTCCAAGCAGGGAGCAGTCGCTTAAGCTTCTTATAGAACATAATTGTTCAAATTACGTGATAAATCACTGTATAGCAGTTACGAACTTGGCTTTAGATATAGCAGAAAAGCTCCAATTCAAGGGATTAAAAATTGATTTACAGTTAGTCGAAGCAGGAGCGATGTTGCATGATCTTGGCAGATCAGAAACCCATACAGTTAATCACTCGCTTGCAGGTGTACAGATTGCTCAAAAGATAGGATTGCCTGTTTCTGTGATTAACATTATCAAACGCCATGTGGGTGCAGGTATCACATCTGAAGAGGCAGAATTGCTGGGTTGGCCCAAAGACAACTATATTCCTCAAACACTTGAGGAGAAAGTTGTTTGTTACGCTGATAAACTCATAAATCACGATAGAGTTGAGTCTGTAGAAGTAGAAATTGCAAAGCTTCAAAAACAGGGAATGTTTGAAGCTGCAAAAAGAGTCACTAAACTTCATGAAGAAATAATAGGGTTGATTGGCGAATAAATATGACAAATTTGATTTTGCTTGTTAAAGCTTACAACAGCAGACAACTTAGCGAGATAGATAATCTTTTACAAAATCAATTTGAAGATTTAGATGTCAAATTAAAACTGGATGTTACCGTTAACAAATGGGTAACAGTTTGGGTTTCAGGTGAAGATGAAAATGTAGTTATAAATTACATCAGAAAAGAGATTGGAACCTGCCCAGTTAAGTTTGATGTAATAAATGAAGGGGACGTTTTTAGGGGTTATGTTTCAAAGATTGAAGAAAACAGATTAAATGTTGACATAGGTGTTTTTGAACCTGAGGTAAAACATGCAATCTTGCCTTTGACTGCATTGGAGGCTCAACTAACAATACCAAGCGGAGAACCCTCAAATAAAATTTTTGAGAACTACGGCATAGCTGAAGGTTTGCCCATAATTGTTAGAATCACGTCAAAAGATTCTGATTTGTTTAAATGTGAGTTAGCACCTGCACAGATTGACAAGTTCAGAGTTTGGCAGCAGTCGCTTCTGGATAGATTAATAATTTTACGTACCTCTAAAGAACATGTTACTTCTGTATTAGAGCGAACCCATCTTAACAGAGACGTAATAGACGTGGAAGAATTAGGGATGTTTGAATATGCTTTGACCTGTAAACTTGGAACTGACGCACGAGGTTTGATTCCCAAAGTGGGTAGGTATATGCGTAATACATTGTTTGTTGTTTTTAACGCCAAAAAGAGCTTGGGTTTTCTGAATAAATAGAATTCATTAATTTTTTAACTAAAAAAGTTACTTTATTCAATTGAAGTTAACTACTCATTTAGAAATAACCAATTTTGAACGTGAACGGTGTTCTGTCTACAATTCCCTTCAGAACATTAGTCTATACTTAACCTGCTTTTGATGAAAATATCTTTTAATAATGATGTTAAGTTACTGAAGAATACTCAATAAATACTGAGAAAGGCAAAACACTATGGTATCAATAACCGATTTGTTGATTGTTCTATTCACCACTTTCGGGTTTGGTTTGATACCTTTTACTGGTCCCTCTACCTTGTTTATTGCCTCCAACTCAGCTCTAATTTTAGGAGTTCATGACCCCATCACTTTGATAGCCATTGGATTCTTAGTGGCTTTAGGTTCAGCCTTAGCAAAAAGTGTACATTACATGGTTACTTTTTTTGTTAGTAAAAGCTTAAGTGAAAAAAAGCAACAACGCCTGAATGAACACGCAAAAAAAATCAACCGTTGGGCTGGTCTATTACTGTTTGTGGTTGCTACAACACCTATCCCAGATGACCCTGTTGTAATTCCCCTTGGTTTAACAAAATATAGTCCGTATAAGTTTTTCACAGCTTTTTTTGCTGGAAAATTAATAATTACAGTAATTGGTGCTTTTCTTGGAAGTTGGACCGGTAAACAGCTTTCAGAATGGTTTACTCCTGAAGCTACAATCGTGACTTCCATCATTTTAACTGTAGTCGCAACACTTGCTTTATTAAAGCTCGACTTGAACGAACTTGCAGAAAAAATTATGCGGAGGATAAAGCATTGAATTTAACCAGTAGGCACAGAAAAATTCTGATGGTGCCTATACAAATAGCGGTCAGTATTTTGCTTCTTTATCTTTTGTTCCAAAATGTTGACTTAGCTCAAGCACAACAGATACTTTCAACAACTAATGTTCCAGTTCTCTTAGTCTCTATTGTATTCTTCATTTTGTCCTCTTTTGCTATAGGACTAGCTCTCCAAAGTGCCCTTAAGGCTACCAAGGCTGAACCTCCATTTAGAAGTACAATGCTTGCTAACTTTGGCGGTCAACTATTAAGTGATGTTACTCCTGCCAAATCAGGTTACTTTGCCACTCCTATTTTACTAAATCAACTAAAAGCTGTACCCCTAGAGAAAGGACTAATGAGTGTTATGGCTGTTGGCGCTGGCAACTTTTTTGTAAAAGCAGTTTTTTCTTCAATTGCCCTAATTTATTTCTTATACAGAATCCCTTCTGCGATAATGGATTCTACTGTAACTAATGCTTTACTCATAGGTATAATAATACTTCTTATTTGCGGTTTAGGCTTAACAATATTGGTTTGGACAAACTATTTTTCTAGCACCCTTCTAAAGTTATGCCGTTTGCCTGTGATAGGGAACCTCATAAAAAAACTCGAATCAATTCGTTTAATGTTTTCCAAAGATAAGTCAGCGATGCGTGGTTCCCTTAAAACCATAATTGTTTCTGTACTTGGATCAATCTTATTCAGCGGAGTTTCTTTATTTCTCTTAGCTAACGCGATAGGAATGACTGAACCATCCTTGATTGATTTGCTTTTCATGGGTCCCTTAACTGCAGCATTCATGTATGTCCCAATAACATTCGCTGGATTAGGACTGCAGGAAGCCGCTTACGTATTCTTACTTACTGGAATAAGTTCCTCTCCCGATACTATTTATCCTATCGCATTAACTTTCGCTTTGCTAGTTAGATTAATAGCTGTTACAACAGACCTAATCGGGTTACCTCCATTATTGAAGACGAGTAGTGGTTTATTGAGCTCTTTTAAAATTAAAAAACAAAAAGATTAATGTCCTGAAGTTAAGAACTCTTCGGGAGAGGTAGCTTCTTCACCTTAAAAATATGTTTTTTAAAATGTAATACTACTTTCAACATATTTATTTTAAAAGTATTATTCCTGAGTTTAATATTTTTAACCATTTGAATGCAGTTATCAGTAACTTTTCAAGGGGTATTTTTTATGCTAAATGTGTTTTGTTTGATTTATAATTTGTCTTAACATAATTCAACCAAAAGTTTAAGCAAAATCTTTACTTTTTGTTTGGGGTCTTTCAGTTTTTCAACCATTTCTCTTGATAATTCTTTTGCTGCTTTATCTGCTTTGACTCCCAGTGTGCGGTTGCACACGAAATTGCTTTTTCTAATCACTATGTCTGTAGTGTTTGTGAGCAACAATTTATTGATGCCAAAAGCATTTATTTGCTGCTTTAACTCACCCACTTCTATTAAGACAGTTAATTTTGCTTTAGACTTTTTAAGGGCTTCTTTAAATTCTGTGGCAAGGTCTGCTGATGCTTTGTCAGCTTTTACTGCAACAATACAATTTCCATTTTTTGTTAGATGCTCATCTTTTGTGAACATTAACGTCGTAGGATGGTTAGCTTGTATATTTTCGTGGCCATAAGCCCAGATTACTTCTTGAAATTCTCTTTTATCCATCTTATTCTCGGACCTCAATGGAGTCGACTTTACCGTCTCCATCTAAATCAAAACCAGTAATGACAACCGCAAATGTGTCTTCATTTTGGTATTTTTCTAATGTCTTTTTCCAAAAATTAGTTAAAGCAATCACACATGCTTTTGTTCCAACAGCCTTATTCCCTGCTAAGATAACTATGCGTTTACTATTGTCCCAAGGGTTTATTATTTTAGCAACTAAACCAGATACGTCAGATGTAAAAATTTGAGCCGTTTTTTTGGATGCTAAGCCGCCAAGCATGAAACCTTGTTCAGAAGATTGCATTACAAATTTTACTGGCAAGAATTCGTTGATTTCTTGAGTTAAAAGGTTGGTTCCTGGGCCGCCTACTAATATTAGATTGTTTTTTTCTTCTTTTTCTGCCTTAACATCAACATCGAGTTTTATGACAAATTCTTCGGGCATCTTTGCAAATTGCCCTAAGAATAATGCTAAATGCGCTGCGTAATGTCCATCTCGGGCGCTTGTTTTAAATGGTCCATGTGGTTGAGGACTGCCAACAACTATTTTTCCATCAAATATTCCCTTGCTTATAAACTCTTTAAAAAACTCTTGGAGTTGACCGTTCGTTCCAAGCGTCACAAAGTTTTGGACAACCTTGTAACCATGTGGAAACTCGATTCCGAAAGCTGTTGATGCTGTTTTATAATATTTCGCTACGGCGCCCTTTTTTTTCTCCTCTTTCACAATTGTTATTGCGCCTGCTTTAGCTAACTTTCTTATGTGGTAATAAATTTTTTGTTCATGCATTCCTAGCTGTTTTGCTATTTCTATTGGGTACATTTCTTTTTTTGATAGTAGTGATAGAATCCTCCAACTTAGGTTTCCGAGTATATGTTTTAGTTTTTTTGGATCTGTTAATATGTTAATTTCTTTAACTTGTTGTGTTTTGTTGTCATCGTTAAAGAGGAGTCTTTTTTTCATGGCTGATCTATGTTGTATTAACATCTTAACCACTATAAAAAAATTTTTTATAACGGTTGTATTTTTTCAAGTAAAAAATCAACTTTTTTGGTTTAATGGGCGAAAAAATTGGTGACCCAAGCATTAACGCTAAAAAAAATTTTTTAGAGGTTTAAGTATTATTTTAACAATGCTTATTAACAAAACAACTGCTCCATAAGATAAATCAACATATCATTGAAGGCTTATAGAAATGTGTGGTATATTCGGCTGCGTTCTAAAAGAGAGTAATGCCGCTCCTTTAATTCATTCCTGTCTCAAACGTCTTGAATACCGTGGTTACGACTCAGTTGGTATCGCCACGATGAATGACAGAAAAATTACAATAAAGAAAGACCAGGGTAAAATTGATGAAGTCCACAGCCTTCTTAATCTCGATGATATGGTTGGCAATTCTGGTATAGGTCACACCAGATGGGCCACACATGGTGCACCCTTAAAGATTAACTCTCACCCCCACTCAGATTGCACCGGAGATATAGCGGTTGTTCACAATGGTATAATCGAAAACTTTATCGACCTTAAATGTGAACTTCAAAACCTTGGTCATATTTTTACTTCAAAAACAGATACCGAAGTAATATCTCACCTGATTGAAGAAGTACTCAAACAGAACCCCCACTTTAGTTTTCAAAATGCTGTACAGGAAAGTCTCAAACGTATTGAAGGGTCATATGCGATTGCGATAATGTCAACCCGTGAACCTGACAAGTTAATTTGTGCACGAAACGAAAGCCCCCTTGTTTTGGGAATTAATGGACATGGAGTATTCTGTGCTTCAGATATTCCAGCTTTCCTTGAAGTTACCAATAAAGCAGTAATAATAAACAACGGTGAACTAGCTATTTTAACTGCTGACAATTATGAAATAAAAAACATCGCTAACGGCTGTCTGATTACGAGGGAACCTATAACTATTGAATGGACATCTGAGATGGCAGCCAAAAAAGGTTACCCACATTTTATGCTCAAAGAAATTCATGAACAACCAGACACACTAAGAAATACTCTGCGTATGCAAGACCATTACCTCGATTTACTTACTACTTTTCTTGACAGGGCTAATGAAGTATTTTTAGTTGCATGCGGTACCAGTTATCACGCTTGTTTAGCTGCCTCTTATATGTTCTCTAAACTTGCTTTTTTACCCACTTATCCAGTTTATGCTTCAGAATTCATTGAGCAACACGGTAAATCAGTTAACATAGATAGTACTATCCTAGCTGTTAGTCAATCAGGAGAGACCGCTGATACCCTTGCAGCAGTAACATGTGCTCAACAACGTGCAGCAACTGTCTTGGGTTTAACAAATGTAATCGGTTCAACTTTGACGAGAATATCAAGAGTTTACATTGGCACTCAAGCAGGTCCAGAAATTGGTGTTGCTGCAACAAAAACATTCACCTCACAACTCTCAGTTTTAGCTCAATTAGCTCTCAAATTATCAAAAAAACGTGGTAAAATTTCTCAAGATGAAATGGATACTTTAGCTGAAAAGCTTTCTCAGCTTCCAGAGATTGTTGATGCGATTGTTCGTACACAAGAAGAAAAAATAAAATATATCGCAAAGAAGTACGCCAATTCTAAAGTATTCTTTTTCTTAGGTAGAGGAATCAGTACTGCAACAGCATATGAAGGACGCCTAAAACTTATGGAAATCGCCTATATTCCTTCTATTGCATTTCCAGCGGGCGAAAGCAAACATGGCCCCATAAGCCTAATCGAGAATGGTTTTCCAGTTATTTTCACTTGCCCTAAAGACGACTCGCATAAAACCGTTATAGGTAATATAATGGAAATGAAAGCGCGTGGTGCCCATATAATTTCGATTATCGAGGAAGATGACACCGCGATTAAAAGTCTATCAGATGATTATATTGAAGTGCCGAAAGGAATTCCTCCTGTACTCTCTCCAATTCCTTTTGTTGTGCCACTACAATTGTTGGCGTATTACACTGCACTTGAAAAAGGGTTTGACCCAGATATGCCGAGAAACTTGGCTAAATCCGTTACTGTAAAGTGATGTCCGCTATTAACCAAACCATTTATCCAAGGAGACTTTGCCCTTTTCCTTTTTTAATCCTATACTAATTCGTTCTAAAACTTTTTTAACTCTATCCTCTGAAAACTCTTTTTCCTCGCATAGAAAATTGATTATGCCATCTTCATCTGGGTCTTTCCATTCAAGTTTGTAGTTGTCTGTCACTTTTGGTTTAAGAAAGATTTCACGTATATACTTAGGGTCAACTGGAAAGTCTGCGTTTTTTATGTAAGGAATGGCATTTTCAAGTGTACCATATTTTCTAATTAATTTTAAGGCTGTTTTTGGCCCAATGCCTTCAATTCCCTCTGGGTTAAAGTCTGTGCCAATCAAGATACCGACATCAATGAGTTGTTCATAAGTTAAGTTGCATTCTCTTAACGTTTTAGATAATTCTACCATTTCAGGTTCAATGTTTATGTATACCCTTTTACTTGGAAGTTTTCGTCTACCTGAAATAGTGATGTTCCGAAGTAGTTTTGGTGCCCCAAAAAGGAGGCTGTCATAGTCTTGACTGCAACAGTAATCTGAGTTACCTTGTTTGGTGATGTGAGCAGCTTGTGCCTCTCCCTCGCTTGGTGCCTGCACCGATGGCAAGCCTAACAACTTTAGTAGTCTTAAACTATCGGTTACCATGTAATCCTTCATACTGGTAGCTGCGGATGCATAAGTTCGCATTTTAGCTACGTCTCCTGCTTCTACAGCTTTCTCGTAACTTGCAATGGCTTCTGCTTTAACTTTTTTCCGGCGCTCAATTTCCGCGGTTTTAAGTGCAGGTGGAATTCCATCAAAAACATAAACTGGTTTAATTCCTAATTCAATTAAATTAGCAGTACGATAAAATAATCCGCTAAGATGGCTAGTTATCTTTCCTGAACTGTCTTTAAGTGGTGTACCATCTGGTTGACGAATTATTGACAAAAATTGATAGATTGCATTGTACGCATCTATTGCTATAACTTTACCAGTTAAGTCTTCAAGTTTAACAGTGGTTTTAGGTATTAAATCTTTAAAGTTTACGCCCAATAGTACACCTCAAATAAGAATAGGCATTAAACATGTTTTAATAGGTTTATGAAATCCTTTTTGACCAATCAAGAATATGTTCTTATGATTAAATATTTTAAAATAATTTTTAGCAAATTATAATCTCGAAGTTAATGATAAAAAATAAGTCATCAAGTTACCGAAATGTAAATTCGTATTTTTCAAGTGAGATTTATTTAAACACTAATTAAATAGGTGCCTGTGAGCTTATTATTTTTGAGCGCGATTTTGATTTTTGATCAAATTTTGTTTCGGAGGATGTATGCCGCTAAAAAGCATCTAACTTTTTTTGACGATTTTTTGTGCGACTTCCAAGTCTTTAACAGTATTTACATTAAGAATAACTTCAATATCCTCGCTTACAATTGCGTCAGTTTCAACTTTACCTTCACTCAACGTTTTTTTCCCATTTATGATGTTGACACCTGAAACCGCGTACCAAATGCCCTTGTATTCGTCTACAGAAGAAACTGACAGTCCCATTTTCTTTCTTGCTTCTATTGGGACAAATACCGCAAAAAAGTCTTTTCCACATTTTTCAAACTTTTTTATGACTTTATCTAGAACCTTTCCTGTTATTGCTGGTACGTCTGCAGGTATAGTCAATACTGGTCCCATCCAATTTAATTGTGATACCGCTTGTTTGACATCGTTATGGTATCCTTTTGCTTCGGTACGTAACACTTTCCATCCTCTGGAACGACAATACTCCTCAGTTTGAGGTGTGTTTGGGCTTGTAACTACATAAAACTCAGATACCTCATTTGACTCTAAAATCGCATTAATAACCCACTCAATCAATGGGTTATCTAAAAAAAGTAACATTGGTTTCTCAGTCGCCAAACCCATGCGGCTACCTTTGCCTCCTGCCATAACTAAAGTAGGTACCTTCATGGCATAATCACCATTAGTATAATGGCAAATGACAACAAAACAGTTGTTCTTGTCATTTCGTTGGTTGCTCCAATCATGTCGCCTGAAACTCCACCAAAAACTTTGTTCGCAACGCAACTCATTATGAGCGCAACTGGAATACTAACTAACGTTAAACCCGTGATAAATACTCCTAAAACAGGAAATCCCATGAAATATAGAATTGGGTAAACCATCAAAAAAGATAGGGCATAAGCCACAATATTGAGTTTTTTTTTGGCTTTTGCTAGAAAGATTGAACCTAAACCCTTATGTGATGGTTTGCCAACCCAAACAATTGTAACCATAGCTAACTTGGCTGAAACCTCTGCTAAAATAATTGCTGGAAAAGTAAAAATTGGATTTACCAAGAACAATCCTATAACCGCTAAAAATTCTACTGCTAATGCCAAGATTGCACCTCCAGATGTGACTGTCCACTCATGCGCTTTCATTTTTCGGTCATGAAGACTACGCAATCCAATTGCGTTGCCTAAATCGATTAAGCCGTCGAAATGCTGTAAACCAGTTAATACGAGTAAAAAAGCCACAGTCATAGCGGCTGATATTACTAATGTTAAAAAACCAATTGGTAACGCTATAACGGTATTATTTACTATATTCAGAATAAATCCGATAATTATACTTGAAGCCAAAAAATATAATCCGCCTAAAAGACCTATAAAACAGCCTACCACTGGAAAAAGATACATGTTTTTAGCTGTAGTAAAGATGAAATCCTCTTTTCCACCAACTGGAATTATCGTTAGGAAAGATAACAAATCCCTAAAAGTTTTTATAGCATTCAACGGCGACATATACCTACAAACTCTGCCACAAGAGAATATAGGCTTTGTCGTGACTTAAATGGCTGATTTAAATAATAAAAAAATCTTAGTTACTGGTGGAGCGGGCTTCATAGGTTATCATCTGTGCAATAAATTATCGGGATTAACAGAATCTCTGACCATCTATGACAATTTATCCAGCGGTAAGATTGAGAACGTCAAAGATGTTCCAAAAGCAACTTTTGTCAAAGGCAATATTCTTGACCTTAAAAAATTATGTCAATTGTCAAAGACTGATTTGATTTATCATCTAGCCGCCCAAGTCGTGGTACCTTATTCAATGGAAAATCCGCTGGAAGATTTTGATATAAACGCTAAAGGCACATTGTGTGTTTTAGAGAAAGCCCGCAAAGATGATGCAAAAGTTGTCTTTGCTTCAAGCGCAGCTGTATATGGTAATCCAACACAACTTCCGACCCCTGAAAGTTATGGTTTCCATCCCTTTTCCTGTTACGGATTATCAAAAGTTGTGGGCGAAGAATATTGTCAGATGTACCGTGAACAATATGGTTTAGATATTGTGATAACCCGGTTTGCTAACGTCTATGGGTTAAGATGTCATGGTGTTATTCATGATTTCCTTGATAAGCTGTCCAATAATCCTGACAAACTAGAAATAATTGGTACCGGAAAGCAATCACGAGACTTTGTACATGTTTCAGACGTTGTTAATGCATTAATAATCGTTGGTTCAAAAGAAAAAGCGAATGGTGAAACCTATAATTTAGGTGTAGGTAAAACGGTCTCAATATTAGAGCTTGCTGAACTAATTTTAACAATTTTGAATCTGAAGAATAGAACTGTAGTTACTACAACTAATGTATCTTGGCAAGGTGACATCAACACTATCTGGTTTGACATTTCTAAAGTCAAGAAAGAACTTGGCTGGAATCCAAAAATATCGCTGGAGGAAAGTATAAAAGAAGTCATAGCTGACAGGAAAATCTCAAAATGACCTCTCCTTCACCAATAAAGGGCTTAGTTGCTTTGTTAAGGCTTCCTTATTGGCTTATGACGGGTGGGTTATCTCTTCTAACGGCTTTTGCAATACTAAAAGACCCCTTAAGTATGAGTATCCAAACAGCCCTGTTGATATTTTTCTCAATGGCATTAATTGCCTCTGCAGGTTTCGCTTTAAACGATTATTTCGACCGTGAAAGTGATGCGGTAATCAAACCCAAACGACCCATTCCGTCTGGTGCACTTTCACTTAAACAAGTAGTGGCGGTTTCAGGTACACTTTTCGCTGTTGGGTTAGGTCTAACTTATTGGTTGCCTCCGCTTAGTTTTGTAATACTTTTAATCGATTCTATAGTTCTATTACTTTATTCTTATTTAGTGAAACGAAAATCAGGGTTTATTGCCAACATAATCGTAGGTATTCTGACGGGAACAGCTTTCTTGTACGGTCAAGCATCAATCTCTGGTACTATAACTCTAATTTCATTAACTCTATACCCAATAGCTTTCGGAACAATCGGCGGTAATGTGTTACGTGATGTTTTAAGCGTAGCTGGTGATTCAAAGGTTGGTTACCCAACACTCCCACAGAAAATAGGAAATTATAAAGCAGCAAAGGTCGGTGCAATATTTTTCCTTCTTACTGGTTTGCTTGCTCCTCTTCCTTCATTACCTTTCTTTAATGATCATTTTACAGTCTACTATTTGCCTCTGATTCTTATTTGGAGCATATTACTAATTTACTCCGCTGTACGTTTGATCACTTCAGGATCAACAATTCAGAATGTTCGTAAATACGAGCGAATGGTGTCAATGTCAATGATGTTGCTACCTTTGGCTTTGATAGTTGAAGCAATTTCAGGGTGGTTAATTCTAATATGAGCAAAACAAAAAGCATATGTCCTATATGTCAAAAAAAAATCGATGCAGAACTAACCGAAGTTAACGGCAAAATAATAATTACCAAGAAATGCCCTGAACATGGTGAATTCAAAGCAACACATTGGCAAAGTCCACCAATATTTGGCCATATGCAAAAATACGATCAATTCATGTACCTTGGAGACCTTAACGCCCCTAAAAATCCGCCTGGCTGCCCATACGTCTGTGAAAACTGTAAAAACCATGCTTCTGCTACTGTAATAGGCGTAATTGATGTAACTAAAAGGTGTAACATGAGATGCGCTATCTGCTTTTCTACTTTTCCTCAGCAAGAAGTCGATTACGAACCTACCAAACAATCATTAGTAGAAATGCTCGAGTTCGTAAGTAAAGCAAATCCTAAGCCGCCAGCAATACTTTTCTCAGGCGGAGAACCACTAGAACGTGAGGATATGCCTGAAATAATAGGTGTCGCTCATAAATTAAAATTCATGACCATTTTAGCTACAAATGGTATACATTTAGTTGATACCCCTGGCTTAGCAAAGAAGCTTAAAGAAAACGGATTAAACATTGTTTATCTTTCTTTTGATAGTTTTCATGAAGACTTCAATAAAAAAATTAGAGGACAACCTCTTCTAGATATCAAGCTTAAAGTAATTGAGGTCTGCCGAAAATATGACATTGAAATAATCTTGGTCAACACCTTAATGAAAAGCTTAAATGACGAAGAAGTAGGTGATATGATCCGTTTCGCCGCTAAAAACACGGATATTATAAGAGGCTTAATTTTTCAGCCAATTGCTTTTACCGGAAGGGCTACCGAGAACCCCTTTAGAGAAAATTTCAGAGAATGGTCTTTTGCTGAAGACGTGGAAAACCAAACTCGCGGCGAAATAAAAACTACAGATCTCTTTCCAATGTCAATAATGACTTCTCCAATTAAGATAATGCGTAAATTCATGCAAAAACCTTGGCCATTATTCTCATGTAGTCCACAATGCGGAATAGTAAATTGGATTTATGTTTCTAAACGGGGCAAAATGATTCCCATAAACCACTTCGTGAACTTCGAAAGGTTCTTCAATACAATCCGTAAAACTGCAGAGACAGCAGAATCAAAAGGAAAAATATCTTTACTATCATCCCTTTTCATGGCTTCAATGGTATCAATGAATATGGTCTTAGTAACAAAAGAAGTGGGGATATTAACTCTGATGAATTCAATCATAAAAATGCATATTTCGCCTTCATATCAGTCACTTGGCAAAATACGTCGGCGGATATTCTTATTGGGTTGTATGGCTTTCATGGATTCTTGGAACTTTGATGTAAACCGAGCACGTAGGTGCGTGGTGCATTATCTTACTCCTGATAAAAAAATTGTGCCCTTCTGTGCCTACAATAATGTTCATCGGGTAGCTATCGAAAAAGCTTATGCTGAAAAACACAAAAAGTCTTAGTTGACGAGTTTTCAATCTTTTTATTTTATTAACGTCATTTATTTTTACTTTTAACATAAAATCGAATTATCTTACAATAATTTCTATTTAGCAAATTACCTGTGTATGCCTAGTTTACTTGTTATTTTTCTAATAATTTTAATTTATAACGTTTATTTTCAAGACACAGTAGTTTTCAGCAAACCTGAATTCTCCTGAATCTTCAATCCAGAGCTCAAAAATTACTGCATATTTCCCTGTATTATTTTCTGTTAAAGTCACTTGTTTTTGGTCATATTCGCCTTTAGGTATGAAAAAATCATAGGTTCTAATCGAATCTATGTCTAATGGAAAAAGCGCTGGAAGATTTTCAATAATTTTTACTCTCATTTGGTATATTCTATCTTCATTCATGTGGTTTTCTACTGCAACATATACGCTAAAAGTGCTGTTTTGTTCAGCAACTAAAACTAAGGGGTAGTCAACAGCTTGTTCTTTTGAATCAAGTATGTATAATGTGTTGTACTCTTCTGGTTGTGGGTTGAATATAAGATAATATGCACCTACAACAGATGCCACAATAATTAGCGCAATAAAAACGGAGCTAATGAATATGTTTTCTTCATTTGAACCGATTTTTCTTCCAATTTTCTTGGCACTTTCTAATAGTCTTGGCATCTAAGAAGCCTCTAAATATTGTGCTAAATATCTCGATTCCAGACTTAAACCTTCTCAATTTAGGTTTACCATATTTCCGGGCTTTATAAGTGCTGGGAACTTCAATCATGCTGTATCCTTCTCTGGCAAATTGGATTAGCATTTCAGTTGCAAAAGCCATATCCCCCTCCTTTAATTTCACATTATCTATGGCTTCGTGAGATATAGCGCGGAATCCAGATTGTGTGTCGCTTAGAAATTGGCTATAAACAAAGTCAAACACGAAAGTTATTACTTTGTTGCCTATAAAGTTCATTATACCCATGGCTTTGTTTGGGTCATACATCCTTGTAGCTAAAACCATGTCTGCGTCTTTCTCTATCATTTTCTCTATCAGGCGGTTCATGTGCTTAAATTCGTAGGTTCCGTCTCCGTCAACCATGATTATGATGTTACCCTTTGCATTCTTCATACCAGTCATTAATGCTAAACCATAGCCTCGTCTAGGTTCAATAATTAACTTACAACAATCCAGTTTTTTTACTATTTCTTTCGTGCCATCTGTTGAGTCGCCATCAACGATGATTATCTCTTTTGGATATGTTAGGTGTTTTTGTATTGTTGCCACTGCTTCCAGAATATTTCCCGCTTCGTTAAGTGTTGGAATGACAACCGAGACCATTTCAACTTTTGACGTCATCAGCTTACTTCCGCTTCAAAGCGTTATAATGTTTCCGACACAAGTTTAAATAAGTTCTTCGTATAATTGAGCAAGTCTATCAACATTTTTGTCCCAACTGTAACGCTCTTCTACCTTTGCTCTAACTTCACTTTTAATTGATGCAAAATTGTTGGACACAAACTCTAAAATTTCCTTGGCGAGTTTTTCCGGCTCGTTAGGTGGGGTAAGTTTGCCATATTCCGATAATAATATTTCTTTTATTCCCCCAACATTTGTAGCTATGACAGGTAGTCCACATGCCATCGCCTCAAGTGCGACTAAAGGTAAACCCTCTCCTGATTTTGATGGCAACACAAACAAATCAGACATATTGTAGTAATCGGGTAAATCTTGGTCATTGACAAATCCTGCAAGTTTAAAATTGGCTTCAATTCCTAGTTGTGAAATCTGTACTTTAACACTTTCAAAGTCTGGACCTTTACCTACAACTAAAAAAATTAGGTGTGAATTTTTTTTAACAGCGATTTTTGCACATTCAATTAAGGTGTCTATACCGTTTTTATAAACCAAACGTCTTACGGTCAAAACAACTTTTGCGTTGGAGGTGATTCCGAGTTTTTTTCGAATTACTTCACGTTTACTTGGTGCTACCTTAAATTTGGTTATGTCCACTCCATTATACATTAACTCAATTTTTTCTTGTTTAGCACCTAACTCCATCACATATCTCTTAGTTGCTTCACTTATCACGATTATTTTATCTGCAATTTTCAGGTTTTGTTTGCCTACTGTCAAATCATTAATGTGTTCCACTTTATCAAATATGTTGTTGTATTCAATGAATGTATTATGTTGCGTTAAAATGAATGGTTTATTGTAAAATTTAGCTAATTTACCTGCAAGCAAACTTGTTAAGTATGGGTGGCCATGAGCGTGCACGATATCGCTTGTTTTAACAGCCTTAACAAATGTACTGTAGCTATTTATTGTCGGAATCGAGTATGGAATACCTACTCTGAATCCTGTGTTTAGCGACTCATAGCATTCTACTGGTACGCCATCTACTGAATACTGTTTTGGTGTTCCAATTCTGTTTGTTACAACCATGGGCTTAAAATTTCTTAACAGTAACCGTTTACTCTGTTCGTTTACAACTTTTTCTATTCCACCTACATGAGGTAAAAAAGTGTGAGTTACGATGCAGATTTTTTTTCTATCCATGGAGTAAACAACGGATAAACCCTCAATCGACAGAGTATTATAATGTTATGGTAACTCTACTATGGGGTTTGTTGTTCGAGGAGAAAATCTATTTTGTTTAGTATTTGAAATTTTTATTGCTTCTGATTTTTGGTTTTAAGTGCTTTAGTGTACACATTTGATGACACACCTGCAACTAATGCCCCAATTGCATCATTCGTAAGCGGGGGTAATTGACTAAGGATTCCTGGTTTGGCTTGGTCAAAACGTACAAACTCGAACATTCCTCTTGAACCGCCAATGTAAGTGGCTATTGCTATCCCTATAAGTTCATCCGCAACAAGACCTGGTCTGCCCATGAATCTTTCTTTAGTCAAACCTGGTATTCGTCCGTTTTCAGCTTCATGTTGTGCGTGAAATGCGGCTACTATAAGTGTCGACACATTTACATCATCTAAAACGTCAAGAAATTCTTCTTTGAATTGTTCTACAGCTTTTTCTTGAGTTTCTACTCCTGGATGTGGGACATACATTTCTAGTGCGCTATCAATTAGGCTTTTTAGCGTAATGCCCTCTTTTTCTAGGTATTCGAGTAGTGGCGGCGTTTTTGTCATGATTGTTCAACCTCACGTTAACTGGTGAAGACGGTTTTAAGTGTTACGTGAGTCTTTTACCGTAATGCTTATATGAGGAGGATGGATAAACCACCCAAAACAGTTGTGTGGTAATTTGCTAAACATGCATAAAATCTATAAAAAAACAGTCAAATTCCCTATGAAAAAGAGTATGTCTGGAAATTCGACTAGAAAAAATCTGTTATTAACGTTATATGCCACAAAAAATTTTTTAATAAAACTCTTAACTTGTTCAACTCTTTTATTCAGTTCAACATCTAAATATGACGTAGATGGGGGTAAAATCCACTGAAGGTCATTGCATCTTGGAGTGGTGGAAAAGACAGCTGTTTTGCGTATTACTTGGCCACACAACAGGGTCACAAAGTAATTAACCTTTTTACTATGATGATGACTAACTGCAAATCCAGTTTCCATATGATACCTTCAGGCATATTGGACGCTCAATCACAATCTATTGGAATACCATTGATAAAAAAAACTACTTCTCCCCAAACTTATGAGCATGACTTTAAAACTTTATTGCAGGAATCAAAACTTAAGGGTGCAGAAGGGATAGTTACAGGTGATATTCGAGAGGTTGAAGGACATGAAGAGGGCTGGTTAGCTAGGGTGTGTAAAGAAGTTGGTTTAACTCCAATCAAACCTCTTTGGATGGGTGATACTAAACAGCTTTATCTGGATTACCTCAAAACAGGTTTTAAAGCGACTGTACTGCGAACCAAGCTTAGTTTGCTAACTGAAGATTGGCTTGGTAGAGTGCTTGACAAAGGTTTTTACGATGACATAATTAAACTCGGTAATGTCGATGTTTGTGGTGAAGAAGGAGAATACCACACAGTGATAACTGATGGGCCGACATTTAAAAATAGAATTGAACTGACTGATACAGAAAAGCACAAGTTAAACGGTGGTTTCGGTTACCTAGAAATTAAACAATTTAAAGTTGCATCAAAGTAAGGTGAACTATGTGGACGTTTTAATTGCAAATAATGAACCAAAAGCAAAAACCTTCCTAAAAGAAATCAAAGGCAAAAAACCCCTATTCATTTGTACAATTGCAACTACAGAAACCGGAAAGATACCTGGATTATCTGCTGCTGGTGCTAACCCTGACTTTACGGATTTTACTCCACCTGCAGATGCAGAACTGTTACTATTAGGAAAATGTAAATCAATACAAGGCGTGCCGATTACTCCTGATGGAATTCCTACACCCGCTCTGGTGACTACTAGTGCTTTGCATTTAGCCGAGATTCCCGTCCTTATAGTAAATGGTGGTGTAAAAGTTAGACCACAAGTACCCTACATCGAATTGGGTGGTAACTCAGGGCGAGATATTCGAACAGGCGATTCAGTGGATAATGTAGAAGAAGTCATCGAACGCGCAAAGATTTTAGGTGAACAACTTGCCAAGGTTACAGATTATTTAGTTATCGGTGAAAGTATACCTGGAGGTACTACTACAGCTTTAGGTGTATTATCAGCTTTAGGTGTTAATGCAGAGGGTAAAGTGAGTAGCACACTTCCTGAAAACCCTCACGGATTAAAGGTCGACGTAGTAAAGGCAGGTTTGAAAACAGCAGGCGAAAAGTTTGGAAGTCTGTCAAATAACCCCATAAAAGCGGTATCTTGTGTAGGTGACCCAATGATGCCTGCGTTAGCTGGTTTGGTTATTGGGGCCTCGAAAAAATCACCTGTCTTGATGGCAGGTGGTACCCAGATGACAGCAGTTTTGGCTGTGATAAACGCTTTAGATTCTGAAGCATTACGTAATGTTGCTGTTGGTACAACAAGATGGGTTGCAAAAGATAAATCATCAGACATCTGCGGTATAATAAACCAGTTCTGTGATGTCCCTGTTTTAGCTGCTGACTTAGACTTCAGTTCATCTATGTATTCAGGATTAAGGGTTTACGAAACTGGATTGGTTAAAGAAGGTGTGGGAGCAGGTGGTGCATCATTAGCTGCCATGTCTAAACTTGGGGATTCAGTAACCAAGCAAACTCTTCTTAAGGAGATAGAGAATAACTATGCTTTACTGATGACTCAAAAGTGAGACGCGCTTGGTATTTAAACAACTAAAAAATCTTTTATCTTTCTTAACAGTTTTTCCAGTAAAAATGGATAAAGATTTGTTTGTTGACTGCGCCCGTAGTATGTGGGCTTTCCCATTAATAGGTGCTCTACTTGGTTTACTTGCTGGTTTAGCTGGATTACTAGGTATGTATGTTTTACCTAATTTAGTCGTCGGACCAATTACCTTAGCGTTACTGCTTCTTATGACTGGTCTTCACCATACGGATGGACTGCTAGATTTTGGTGACGGATTAATGGTCCATGGGACACCCGAACATAAAATCACTATAATGCATGATCAACTCACTGGAGCTGGAGCAATAGGCTTGACTTTAATGACTTATATAATCACTGCTTTTGCATTTGCAGGTTTGGGAACAACAGTTTCTTTTGGCTCCTTCTGGGTGCCTTTGATTTTTCCTGGTTTAATTGTTATAGAGTTATGCGCGAAGTTGGCGATGGTTGTTGCTGCTTGGAGCGGCAAAGCTGTTCATGAAGGTATGAACACATCTTTTCTGCAGCATATGCATGGGAAAGGAGGTGGGTTACGTTTAATTGTTGCATTAATAATATCATTTGTTATTGCCTTCTTACTATTACGGTTTGCAGGGTTATTTTTAGTATCGGCAGCTCTACTTACAGGCTTGATTATGGTGGCTGTAGCTCATCGTAACTTTAAATGTGTGACAGGCGACGTTTTTGGAGCAATAAATGAAATAACCCGGATGGTTTGTGTTGTTGTTCTATTGGCGGTGATTGTATGGGTATAGTTGCACTTGTTATGGCTGGCGGCAGAGGAACTCGCATGAAAATTAAAATTGAAAAACCACTTGTTGAAGTTGGTGGTAAGCCAGTAATTGAATATGTAATTTCAGCGTTGAAGTCAGCAAAAAAAATTGATCGAATAATTGTCGCTACTTCACCTTCTACCCCAGAGACTGCTGCGTTAATTAAACAACTTGGTGTTGAAATAATCAAAACTCCAGGAGTTGACTACGTTTCTGATATGGGTTATACTGTGCAGGCATTGAAATTGGGTGTGTTTTTAGCTGTTGCTGCTGATTTGCCGCTTATTAGACCTGAGATGGTGGACGCAGTGGTTACTCGTTATGAGCAATGCGGTAAACCAGCTTTGACCGTTGCAGTTCCACTTGAAACTAAAGTTAAGTTAGGTATGTCAATAGAGTACAGCTTTAAGACTGAAGACAGTCGCGATGTAGTTCCTGTCGGAATCAACGTAATTGATGGTAGTAAACGCTACGGTGACGAATGGTTGGATCAGGATATCTGTGTATTAAATTATGACGAATTAGCTGTAAACATTAATACTGTTCAAGAGCTACAGTTAGCTGAGCAGTTGCTGACCAAGAAGAAACTGTAACGCTTAATTTCGACATCTATTTTACGCTTAGAGTTTTTCTTTCTTCTTGTTTAATTGTGTATGTTTCCTTAAGGATTTCTTTCATTTTTTTCGCGTCAATATCAAGAATTGGTGTCTCGCAGATTATCGTAGGATGCAAGCCGAATTCAACAATTAATTGTGCGAGAAAACTAAAGTCTGGTCCATAACCTTTTTCGTCAAGTGTTCGATGACGTTTTTCTCCTTGACTTGTGAATTCTATGGCTGAAAAATGGCAGTGCATACTTCGAAGTGCATCTATTCCTAATTCTTTTTCAACTTTTTCTGCTATAACTCGCATATCTTCTACTTTTCTGAATCCGCCCAAATTTCTTGCATGCAAGTGACCCCAATCAATTACAAGTTGTGTGCCCTCTACTTGTTGATTTATCGCTATTATTTCGTCTATACTGCCCACTTGAAATTTTCTACCCATTGTTTCAGGGCCAAGTTTAACCTTCAGGCCTCGATTTTTAATTTCCAAGCTAATCTCTTTTAATACGTTGACACAATTTTTGAAAGCAAAGTCTTTTTCCACTTTGCCATAAAAACCGGGGTGAAAAACCATAACATAAGCACCCATCCAATCTGCTGCTGTGGCAGCAGCAATTAGTCGCTCTTTGCTTGCCTCAACCACTTCTTTTTTTCCTGAAAGGTTAATGAAATATGATCCATGCATACTTAATTTAACATCGTTTTTTTTCGCTGATTCCCCAAGTTTTTCTGCCTCTGCCTGTTTTATCTGTGGTTTAGCTCCCCACCTTACCGCTTGATACTCAAAAGCATCTAATCCCTCCTCCTGAAGTAGTCTTGGGACATCAGAAAGTTTTGCTCCTATAAGTCTAAAGGTTGGTGGTACACCTGCTGGACCGAAGCGTGTATTCTCAGACATGCAAATACCTTATTTTGTAAACTCTTGAGTTGTTTTTATCTTTTAAACATATATTTAAAAAAAGGAACTTAGTGTTGGAATTGAAACAAATAAATTAACATAAACTGCAATAGCCAAAACTCCAAGTGTTATAGTCAACAATACAAGATCTCCCCTATGCAGCTTGAGCTCATATAAATTTGTGCGTTTTCTGCATGCCCCCCATGCACGTGATTCCATCGCCTCAGCTAACTCAAGGCTTCTACGTATTGCACTCACAATTAAAGGAATAAGGATTGGTATATAGTTACGAATCCTTTTTAGTATGTTGCCTTTTTCCAGTTCTAGTCCACGTGCTTTTTGTGCATCCATTATTGTTTGTGCTTCTTCAGCTAAGACTGGCACAAAACGTACTGCAGTTGTAAATGCAAACGCAAACTCATAGGGTATACGTGACTGTTCTAATGCTAAACCTAAATGATCCGGTGAGGTTGTTAGGAAAAACACTGAGAAAGACTCGACTAGTACAACAAACCGTAACGTCATAGCTGCTGCTGACTCGACATTAACTGCGGTTAAAGTATAGTTTGACATGAAGTATGTTGTAAGAATGTTCACTACGAAAATAAATGTAGCTAAGAAAGCAGCTCCTCTTAGTGAACGTATCCATTGTTTTTGAACGTGTGCCAAGAACACGAATGGCAACTGCATAAAAAACAAAATCAAAAGTGGAATTATCTGATTGAAAAGTATGGCAACGATAAAAATGACTATTACATAAATAAATTTGATTCGAGGGTCAAGATTATGTATGGGTGAGACGACTTTACGGAATTTTAAGCCGTCGAAAATACTCATTTGCTATGTCTCTCCTTTGTTTGTAGCAGTAAGGTTTTTGCCTCGTAAATATCGATTATGTCCTTAGGGAAACCAAAGGCAGAAAGTTTAGCGAATACTTGGGCTATCTGCGGAAGGACAATTGATGATAACTCGAGTTTAGCTGGGTCAGTGAGAATTTCTCGTCCTATACCATCAGCGACTATTTTTCCTTCTTTCATTAATATTACGCGAGGGTTACATTCAGCAACGAATTCAACGTCATGAGTAACAGTTACAATTGTTTTCTTTTGGGTCTGCATTTGCATTATAAATTGTCGTAACTTTTCTTTCTGTTCATAATCTTGACCTATCGTTGGTTCATCTAAAATTAGGGTTTTAGGGTTCCATGCTAACACAGACGCCAATGCTACACGTTTGCGTTCTCCCCCGCTTAACAGAAATGGTGAGGTTTTTCGGTATTGCGTTAACGATAAAAGATTTAACGCCCACGTTACGCGTTCTTCTACAACTTTAGGTTCAAAACCGAAGTTTTTAAGTGCAAATGCTATCTCTTCTTCAACTGTTTCGCTGAAAAGCTGGTGATCCGGATTTTGAAAAACAAAACCTACGTTTCTAGCCAAAGCTGCAACGCTAGACTTTGTTGTTTCTACTCCGTCTATTTTTACTGCTCCGCTTGAAGGTTTTAGCAGTCCATTGAAATGTTTGACAAAAGTAGATTTACCTGCACCGTTTTGCCCCATTATGGCTACGAATTCTCCATCTTTGATAGTTAAAGAGACTCCTTTTAATGCTTCAACTTTATTTGGGTAGGAATAGTGAATGTTTTCTGTCTCTATCATTTCGAAGACAGAACCTCCATTATCTCATCTGCTAATTCTTCTGAAGATAGAGGCGTTTTATCACCAAGTTTGAGGCCTTCTTTCTTCAACATCTGATAAAGAAGAGTTGCTTTGGGTATTCCTACTCCCATTAGCTTTGTTTCTTCTGAGCTCAAAATTTCTCTGGGGTCACCTTCTAAACGTACTGTTCCTCGATCCATAACGATTAGGTGATCTGTGTATTTCGCGGTTAAATCTAGACGATGTTCAACTAGTATTACTGTTATTCCTTGTTCTTTATTTAACCTGTAAATTACGTCAAAGATTTTTTCAGCGCTTAATGGATCTAAAAATGATGTTGGCTCATCTAATACTATTATCTCCGGGGACATAGCGATGACTGCGGCAATTGCCACTCTCTGTTGTTGTCCCCCGCTTATTTCATGAGGTGAACGTTCTTTTATATCGTATATGCCTGTTTGATTTAATGCCAAATCTACTTTTTTACGCATTACCTCTCTTGCTGTTCCCATGTTTTCCAAACCAAAGGCTACATCTTTCTCTATTGATAATGCGAAAAGTTGGTTCTCAGGATTTTGGAAAACTAAACCTACATGTTTTGCCATCTCGTAAGTATGGTGATCCAAAGTGTTTATGCCTGCAACCGTGATTTCACCCTTAATTTCACCCTGATAGAAATGTGGTACTAAACCATTGAAGCATCGGCATAAAGTGGTCTTTCCACAACCGCTTGGGCCTGTAATTAATACGAACTCGCCTTTTTCTACCTTGATGGAAACGTCATCTATTGATGGTTTTGAAGCACCCGGGTAGGTGTAAGTGAGGTTTTTTGTTTCAATTATTGCCATGACTTTTATGCCTACTCACTTTAAGCGTGAGTGTTTCCTCATTTAAGCGTAGCTACTCAGTTTTGTTTATTTTCTGTTTTAAAAGTGCAAGGCATTGTTTTAATGTTTCCTGAATTTCACCCTTTCCACTCACACCTGCAGCCATAGCGTGACCTCCCCCTACACCTTGCAAGTATTCCCCCAATGGCGCTGCAATATCCAAGCCTAGATGTACTCCTGCTTTTTCATTGAATTGCCGTATACTTCGTAGGCTAACCTCTACTTTCTCATCCTTTTTACCTGCAACAGCTGACACATGCGCTCCTATATCCACTAATGACTTGGCTGCTTGCGCCTGAAATGCACTTACATGGGATAGCGCGATTATCCACCCTTCTACCTTAACTATCTTAGCCCTCTTACATGCTTTAAGTTTAGCAACTCTTTCAGAGGTTTCAATTGGTAATGCAAATTGTGCAAGTGTTTCCTGCGCATCTATACCCTCAACCACTAATTTAGCAATTATCTCAAAAGTTGGAGAGTTAGCTAAAGCAAAATGTCTTGTATCAAAAGCTATACCTACAAACAAAGCTTTGGCTTCATTAAGGTTGGGTCTAACTTCTGCCTCATCAAATAGTCTGTATATCAATTCACAATTTGCAGCAGCCTTATCATCTATCATACAGAGTTTACAAATTTGTGTTGTATCCGAGTTTGGTGCGTGATGGTCGATTATTATTTTTGGTGCAGACGATTTTTTTATTGTATCTGCAACCTCATCGAGTTGTTCAATTGTATTCATATCTAAAAAAATGATTACTTCCGCAGATTCTATATTGGGTTTTAAATTGACTGATATCGGCATTTGCTCTAGAAGCGTCTTAGATGGTTTATTGATTCCCTGTGGGCAACCGATTTCTATTACAACATCTGAAAGAAAACGCTTCAGTAATCCCTGTAAACCGTATGCTGAACAAATAGCGTCAGCATCTGCACTACGATGGCATAGTAAAAGCACAAATGAAGCTTTTTGCTCTTTAATAATTTGAATTATTTCTTTTAAACTCATTTTGTCTTTCTCAAAAAGTTTTCAATAGCTGTATAAGCTTGATTAATAGCATCTTTAACCAAAAGTTCTTCGTTAATATTCCTATTCTGCTTCGATAAAAGAAGGTCAATTTCAACTGTAATATCTACCGGTTTTGATCCTTCCACTTCAACACTGATATCCATGCGTTCAATATCCTTACTTGCTACTTTAGATAAAATGAATCTGCGTGACGTCTCTTCAGCAATCTTACATAAACATTCAATCTGCTCGGTGGTTAGCTCTGGAAATCCGAGCTCTACCATCAAGCATACACCTTGTCTAAGATAGAGGTTGACCTGAGACTGGGCTAAGGTCTTCTTGCAGTTTAGTTTGAGCTTCTTTAACTTGGCTACGGACCCGTTCTTCTTGTCTAGCGATTACAGTACTTCTAGTTTCCAGCAATGATTTTCGCTCGTTCAAATCTTCAGTTACTTTAGACTTTTCTGACTTTACTAAAAGCGAACCTATTGCTTTGTAGATTACTGCGTCATCTGCTGTTTTTGTTAGTTCAGATAGTGTTTGTTCTAATTCATTTTTTTCCATTTCAACTTGTTGTTTTTGTGCTAGAATGGATTGTAAGGTTTGTTGTAACTGTTGAAGTCGGAGAAGCCTTTCTTGAACATTAGGCGGTAACTTGGATAGATCGTCACTCAACTTTTATTCCTTCCGTATCCAGCAATAGAATGTGCTCTTAATTAAGCATTTCCAACTCATGGTAATTTTGTTACAATCATCTTACAATTGTAGTATTCCAATAGTAAACCTGTTTGTAATCCATTTTTGAGACTGGATACCTCGCATCTTCATATACTATATCCAATGTTACTCCATAAATTGCTAAAAGTTTTCCCATCACTGTTCCAATTTGTTCTGTTTTATCGTCACTTGGCCAGAAACCCCAAATAGTGTCGTCATGATGACGCATGCCCCACCCATAATTACTCGGCAAAATCAATACAGCTTCAGGAGTACTCAAATTACTCTGTTTTTTGTAGTGTATATCTTTCCAGAATCTTTCAAGTGCAAGGTAATGTTCCTCTACCATGGCTGGAGCGCTTTCGTTTCCCAATGTTGCATAATTAAAAATCACTATGTAGTCGGCGCCCGCTTGGTATGAACTAAGCATTTGATTGTAAATTTGTTCTCCGTTGTCTAAGAAAGGGGGTTCTCCATACTTCCAAGTTATTATTGTACCCCATTCTTTATCTTGAAGTCGAGCTGCGCCTTTTACTAACGCTATCTGTTGAGCTACACTTGCATTCCATCCTAACTGAGCCAACAAGACCTCATAGCCGCCCAAATAATCAAACCAATAAAGGCCATAGTCAGATGTGAAGGTAGTTATCCCAGCAGCATTTAATGCTGCAAGTCCAGGGTCCCCCTCTTTTAGGACATAGTTTACAAAAAAATCTGCTTCCAAGTCATAATCTTGAGGCAGTATTTTATTTTCTGCATGATAAAGCATCTTGAGATAAATTTGTTGAAGTGATTTAATCGCTGGGTGCTCAACTTTTGAAAAATTATCTGAATGTTGTTCGTAGAACTCTACCCAATAGCCATCCAGTTGTATGCCTCCTGGTTCGTCGTTATAATATACTCCTAAAAATTGATTTCCCCAGCGTTCAGTCCAATTTTTCTTTATCTCTGACATCGGTTGATCCCAAAACCAAGTTGTGGTATCATTTTCGTAAGGACTTGTAATTCCCAAGTTCACTATAATGTTTAAACCAGATTCTACTGCATAGTTGCAGATTTCAATTACTGCTGTTTGGTTTCTACTGAGTTCGCTTCTACCTGTATCTAAAATGAAGAGGTTAGTGTAGTTTTTTGTTCTGTCTATTTGGGTTTTTGCTTCATCTGTTGTTTTACCGCAAAAAGCTATTCCAACATAAGGTTTAGAGTCTATTACTTCTTGCGTTGTATTGAGATAGTAACTATTTAGCCCCACTATAGAACCTATTAAAATTATTATCAAGAAAACTGGAATCAAGAACTTTTTGATTCCCAACTTTGTCATCAACTAACCCCGTAGTTGTATTGTCCGTTTGGTTAACAATTAAGTTTATGCCCTAATTGTTCCAATATTAAGGAGTAACATCAATGTGGTGTATTTCCTATTACTCGAATTTTTTAACAACTTTAAATATCCAAACTGACGTGCTTCCACTCGAATAAACTATATGTATTAAATCCAAAAACGCTTAATTTGTGAAGTCTTTTTAAGCTTAAAAGATACTAAACCAATAAGAGGCGAAGTATTTGGAACGCGCTAAAGTCAAAAAAGAAGAGGTTCAACAACAAGATACACGTTTCTTATCTGTGTTTGTGGAATCTAAGAATTCAGTAATGATTATGCTCAGTGAAAAAGAAGATAAATTAGGTACCTTGGCAATTGCTGTTCCAAAACATGATCCTGTTGGTCAAGTTACTTCTTCAGTGTTGTTGGGTGATAAAAACATTATTTCTGCTCGTATGTTTGCAGAGTACGTTGCTTCTAAAACTGGGAAAATCGCTATGGTTTCTGTTTACTTAGAAAGGGTTGGAGAGATTATCGCTCAAGAATTTTTTATGTATCTAATAGATAAATTAATCAAGGGTGACAGTCAAAAAGAAGCGACTGCAATATAATTTCTTTTTAAGATGAATTCTATGGTCTCCAATTGTTTTGGTGAAGGTTTTCTTCATTTTTATTTTCTAAAAAGTGGGATGTTTTAACGTGGATACTTTAATGATCAAGGTTGATTCCGAAAATCCGGATTTATCAAAAATTCAGATTGTAGCAAACATAATTCAAAATGGTGGTTTAGTTGCCTTTCCAACAGAAACAGTCTATGGGTTGGGCGCCGATGCGTTGAATCCATCTGCAGTTTTAGCGCTGTTTAACGCCAAGAATAGACCTCTAGATAACCCTCCGATTATTCACATTGCAGAAAAGTCAGCTATTTATCCATTAGTAGCTGAGGTGCCGCCAGAAGCTGAGTTACTGATGAGAAAGTTTTGGCCTGGTCCACTTACACTAATTTTCAAACGATCAAAGAACATACCTGATGTTACTGTTGCTGGTTTAGATACGATAGCAATACGTATTCCTAAACATAAAATCGCCCTCCAAATAATCAAACAAAGTCAACGACCTATTGCAGCGCCTAGTGCAAATTTAGCAACTAAACCTAGTCCAACGACTGCTCAACATGTATATGAAGACCTGAACGGGCGAATAGATGCCATTATTGACGGTGGAGCAACCAGCATCGGCGTTGAATCTACAGTAGTTGACTTAAGTGGAGATAAACCTGTGCTTCTCCGTCCTGGTGGAACACCTTTTGAGGCTTTAAAGAAAGAATTGAGTAATTTAGAACTTCATCCTTTTGTAAGTGCAGAATGTGATTTATCACTAGATAAGATTAGTTCACCTGGAATGAAACATAAGCATTATGCTCCAAAAGCTGAAGTGCTTCTTGTAGAGGGGAACATCCAAGATGTTGTCAATAAAATTAAGGAATTATCAAAATATTATGTAGCGAAAAATATGGCGGTTGGAATTTTAGCTACTGATGAAACTTATTCTTCATATGTTGGTCACGTAATAAAATCTTTGGGAAGCCGCTTTAATTTGTCAGTTGTTGCTAGTAACCTGTTTAGTTTGTTGCGTGAAGTTGATTCTCAAGGAGTTGATGTAATACTCGCAGAAAGCGTATCTACTGAAGGTTTAGGTTTAGCAGTTATGAATAGACTGCGAAAAGCCTCATGTTACAGGATAATAAAAGCGAGTTAGATTTTAAACAGATTTAGTTAAAAAACTTAAAGCTTACTTCTATACTGTTTATCTAGCAAGTTTTATCATTAATAGCTTTGGTGCTGGGAAAAATTTATATTCAGATATTTGATTGTTGAACTCCAGTTTGTACTTTAAACTTAGAAATTGGTGAAAATTATGTCACAAGGTGGAGGAAATATTCCCGTTCTCGTATTAAAAGAAGGTACCGGCAGAAGTACTGGCCGCGAGGCTCTAAAGAACAACATTATGGCTGCAAAAATCGTTGCTGAATCAGTGAAAACCACCCTTGGTCCGTGTGGTATGGATAAAATGCTTGTTACCGGCATGGGCGACGTTGCGATAACCAACGACGGAGCAACCATCATGAAAGAACTTGACGTTCAACATCCAGCTGCAAAAATGCTTGTTGAAGTTGCCAAAGCGCAAGATAACGAAGTAGGAGATGGAACAACAACCGCTGTTATATTATCCGGAGAGTTGCTCTCAAAAGCAGAGGCTCTACTAGATAAAAACATTCATCCGACTCTGATTATTGAAGGCTACAAGAAAGCAAGCGAAAAAGCTCAGGAAATTCTGAATAATATTGCTTTACCTGTTGCTTTTGATAACGAAAAAACACTCAAAGAAGTAGCTATCACCTCTATCTCAAGCAAAAGCATTAACGTAGCAGAAGACCACTTCGCAAAAATAATCGTTGATTCAGTAAAACAAGTTTCAGAAAAAATCGGCGAAAAATACGTTGCAGATATAGACTTAATCAAAATTGTCAAGAAACATGGAAAAAGTTTAGAAGAAACTGAATTAATCAAAGGAATGGTGCTTGACAAGGAAATAGCCAGTTCAGGTATGCCAAAACTTGTCGATGACGCGAAAATTGCTCTGCTTAATGCTAAATTAGAAATTGAGAAAACAGAGTTCGACGCAAAAATTAACATTGAAAGTCCCGATCAAATGCAGATGTTCCTTGACGAAGAAGAACGTATGTTAAAAGAAATGGTCACTTCTGTAACTAAATCTGGTGCAAACGTTATTTTCTGCGAAAAAGGCATTGACGATATGGCGCTTCACTTCCTAGGTAAGGCTGGTGTATTAGCTGTAAAAAGCGTAAGCAGCAGTGACATGGAGAAACTCTCGCGAGCAACAGGCGGAAAAATAGTGGCAAACGTCAAGGATTTACATCCAGATGTATTAGGCAAAGCTAAACGTGTCGAAGAAGTAAAAATTGGTGATGACAAACTTCTCTATATCCGTGATTGCCAAAACCCCAAGGCGGTTACAATCGTTATTCGTGGTGCATCAAACAACGTGATTGACGAAGCAGAACGTTCACTACATGATGGTTTATGTGTTGTTCGGAACGTAATAGAAGACGGTAAAATCGTTGCAGGCGGCGGTGCACCTGAAGCTGAACTATCAAAGGGCCTCAGAGCATATGCTGTACAAGTCGGTGGAAGAGAACAATTAGCAATAGAAGCGTTTGCAGAAGCAGTTGAAGAAATTCCACTTACACTCGCTGAAAACGCAGGGTTGGATCCAATCGACATAATGGTGGCACTTCGTTCACAACATGAAAAACCAGACGGTAAATACTTCGGCATCGATGTATCCACTGGTAAAATTGTTAATATGTGCGAGAAGATGATCATTGAGCCACTTCGTGTTAAACAGCAAGTCATAAAATCAGCGACAGAAGCCACAAATATGATCCTCAAAATCGACGATTTGATTAGTGTCAAAGGCGGCGATAAGATGCCTCCAATGCCCCAAGGT
>Ga0265294_10000852_pt1 | contig 41070 bp, 56 predicted proteins | sample MunlanPumphouse3_FD_192504 | JGI IMG/M metagenome (GOLD analysis project Ga0265294, IMG submission 192504) | Groundwater microbial communities from a municipal landfill in Southern Ontario, Canada - Pumphouse #3 | ecosystem: Environmental > Aquatic > Deep subsurface > Groundwater | place... | reverse complement strand
ATTAACTAACTCTAAAATATTTTCAACTGTAAAATCTTCTATCTTTAAAAAGGCATTTCCGCTGCGGAACCCTCCGCCATGAGCAAGAAACGGAACCGATTCGCACATATCCATAAAGGCATAAGGTAAGAGAATATATTCCCCCACAACAGCCATAAAATCATTATGTTCTTTAAGAGAAGGTACGCCCTCATATTGTTGTCTCTTTTTGTTTATCCAATCTCTGAATTTACTCGCTTTATTTGTGAAGCCTTCTTCCCTTATATACTTCCCATAAGGGCATTTTTGCCAAGACAATGTTCTACGATAAGTGCATTGTCCTCGTTTATACAAGTCGCAGTTTTCTGAGTTACAACAAGTAATTACCTGTATTTCAGCCTTATGACTTTTCATGCCTTTAAATATAGCATTAGAAGGGTCGAATAGATTAAAATGAATTGGTTTATAATCAGGCATAGTCTTCTCCGCTAAAATCTTTTTATATTAAGACTTTTATCAAAATACATATTGATCTTTGTCCCATTCTCTACGAACTGGGAAATAACAATAGAAGCCATCCCTGTCAATGCCATGATGAAAGGACGAGCAATTGCCATTTCGCAAACATCGATATCTCCATCAGCCTTAGAAGCAGTCATTGGCTCATAAATCTCATTCCAAGCGGCTTCTCCCGTAAGAACAGCGCTGAATCCGACATGAAGAACATTATATTTCTTGGCAAGTTTCAAAAACAAATTACGAGATTCTGCATTATCAAAGGCGTCAATGATTAATGTCGTTGCAGGATCTTTTACTAAATCTTGAATGTCTTTTACAGAAGTTAATTTCTTATTAACCACTTCAATTCTTTTTTGCTTAGACTGTTGAGCGATACGTTGTAATGCCTGAGTCTTTGGGCGATTAATATCAGTCTTAGTATATGGTTGAGTGCCGGGACTAACATTCCGGTCTTCAATCTTATCGAAATCAACAACTGTAAAATTGATATTGGGATAAGCATAGAGCAAATTCATAAAGACATTTGCTCCAGCAGCACCAATACCACATATTACGATATTTTCAATCTTACTTTCCATAATGTTTCCTTCGTTATAACAATTTTGTATTTTGGTTACTATATAAGATTTACCTTAGAAAAACAAGTAATATTTTACTAAAAAAAAGAAGCCCAAGCTGAAATTGCGTTTTAAACTTTAAAGGAGGTGAATCCACTATTGTTTGTATGCAATCCCCGAAGGGCTTCTTATCGGCATATGTCTTCTAGGCGGAACATGCCAGTCCGCCTCTAAATAAGGGATGCAATCCAAGTTAGCAATACTGTATTGGGTAAACATGCAGGATTCGAAGCCTGCAACGTTCTGATTAATAGTCAGATGATCTTCCAATTGATCTAATGTTTGTAAGTATTTCAGTAGGGATTGCGCCCTAGTAATCAAATAAAATTGGTGGGGATGTCATTTTCATTGCCCCTTTATAATCAAAGATCAACGACAGTTTCCTATCTTTTCATATTATACCTAATTCTCAAAAAAAATAAAGAAGTTTTTTCAAAAAAAATAAAATAGTGGGGAATTTAATTTTTGAAAAAGGTATTTCTAAAGTTAGTTAGAATTAATATACATGAAGAAATTATTTACTCAACAGGAATTATTCGACGCAAAATTTGACACACTGATGGAGTTAGAATGTGAAAATTGCGGAGATATTTTCCGAAGAAAAAAACGAGAAATCATTAGGCGATTAGAAGTAAGGGGCAATAGTTATTCAACATGTGATTATTGTTCTCGTAGCTGTCAGAAAAAAGCTAAAAGTATAAAATGCATTTGCTCTAATTGTAATGAACCAATTCAAAAAATGCCGTCTCAATTCCAAAAATCAAAGAACCATTTTTGTTCTAGATCATGTGCAGCATCCTATAATAATAAACATAAAACAAAAGGGACAAGAGTCTCGAAACTCGAAAAATGGTTGCAGGAACAACTTGTTCAGAAATATCCCCTCCTAAAATTCGATTTCAACAAAACAGACGCAATAGAATCCGAATTAGATATATATATACCTAAACTAAAGTTGGCATTTGAATTAAATGGAATTTTCCATTATGAACCAATTTTTGGTAATAAGAAGCTCACGTCAATACAGAAAATGGATAAAAATAAAATGCAAGCATGTCAAAAGAATAACATCTCACTTTGTGTTCTGGATACCACATCGTTAAAATATTTCAAAATAGAAAAAGCCATTATGTTTTTTGAAATAGTGGCTAAAATTATAGATAAACATTTAAAGATACGTTAGCCAACTTAATTAGTTGTTTCTATCTGACGCCACGTAGAGGAGTATCTATGCCAGACTGGGGATGTCAGGAGTCGAACCTGAATAATGCTTGTAAGCGTTTAAGGAAGCAATTGCAGTTATACAATTGAAGTTATAATCGCTGTTAACTTTGCCAGTTTCAATAACTAGTGCCTGTACCAATTCGGCCACATCCCCAAAATTATTAAGGACTAATCCAAGTTCTGTTCGCTTTTGACATCCGCCCCGACTATTGCGGGGTGCTTCCTGCAATGAGCAGGAAGCGTGGATGCCGTCAAGTAATTCCGAAGATGCTTGTAGGCGTACAGCAAGGGATTAACCCTGTTTTAAAAATGGTGGGCGAGGTTGGATTTGAACCAACAGAATTTTCCTTTACGAGGAAACGTTTTACCGTTATGCGTGTAAGCAATCGAGAAGCAATTCCTAAGAATTGAAGTTGCGCTTGCTGTGTTTGCAAGTTTTATTAAACTTCCCGCCCATATTCATATTTCAAAAGAACCCAATGAATCTTTTAATTCATTTGTTATATCTCATTATACCAGAGATTGTAAAAAAATCAAGAACTTTTTAAAAATTTCTTTTCGACGATGTTCTTGCTCTTCTAATAACCATTATAGCACATCGTCCATAAAAATCAAGAAGTTTTTTACAGTTTATATTTAGCCCTCAGGTAGTTCATGAAGATTTTTCCATAAAGCCTTCAAAATAACAGACGACGCATCATCAGGATGTATCCATTTACATTCAGGATTCCTATAATCAAAATCAGACTCGCCAAGATCTTCCCAATGTTCAGAATATTCTTCAACTTTCTCAGGTTGGCTATCTTGCATCACCTTAATACAGTCTAGCTTGAGGCTTTTGTTACCTCCCCATAACCCCATAGTATTTCTAATCCATCTACCAAGACTATGATGATATGATGCCATCATATTACGTTCATCTTTTCGACTGATATCTTCTATATCTTCATTAGATAAATTCTTCTTAAGATATTCAACTGCTTCTTGTACCGTAGCGCAATTAATATTCATCTTGTTTTTCTCCATTTAATTGTGAATTTTCATAATTATTTTAATAGGAAAAGTTACCTTAACCCATTTATTTTCTACAGGTATAGATATCGGTATTCTCCCTAGAAGCGATTACAACTGATCTGAAATACTTAGAAAGAGTTTCCGTAAATTCATCTCTACTTATATAATCAAATGAAGTTGTATGGGGAGCGTAACCTTCTGCAACTTGAATATGATGAACGACACTGTTCAGGCTCCAATAAACTTCAACATATTTTTTATCTCCGTTATAGCATTCTCTAACAACAGGAGATTCTGGAGGGCATTTTCTAAATGTGTTAAAAACAAATACAGAATCATTTTTCATTATATTTGTTAAATGTACCCAATCTGCATTTTTCATCTCTTTAAAAAAATAATTGATACCTTGTCTGCATGCAATAATATCCGCAAATTCCATATTATAGATATCCATGCAGTGCTTAAGATATTCACTCACGGACATGCAATATGTATGTATTTTCTCTATAGGAGCGCATTTTAAACATTTGCTTCTGTCAACGGCATGAACGAGAGACGCCCCCTTTATTATCGCCGCCTTGGATAAATAAGTATTAGCTCCGCAACACAAATCAACTACGACATCGCCCGCTTTCATATCTGCGTGATCAAGTAGTTCTTCTGGAGGCCACTTTAAAAAGCGCCAATACATTTTATTGTAATCATCCGCAGTTAACGTATCGTATTCGTTAGTCCTCATAGCAAAGAAACATCCCATGATTTTTTATTTCAAATGCATAAGGAACATCTCTAAGTGAGTCCCTTTTAGTTCCCGGCATTGCATACGGTAAAATATCAACATTTTTTTCAGACCCATGATGATGAATTATAGTCATTACGTTGGGGTGCTGTTCGAATATATGATGTAAAAGAGGAGCGTTAAGACTCGCCTTAAATCCAGATGCATAGACAATAAGATTATTATGGTCAACATCTGAAACAAAAGAAAGCTCTTCCATAGTCTTTTTCCCCCTAGTTGTAGTTACGAAGGCATTATAACCTTTCTTATCTCGAACGGCTATTGTCCCGAAAATATATTTTTCTTTGCCATATGTCTTTTCAAAACAATTACTCCACCCCCTCAAAAGAATTTCTATTTTCTCCAGAGTTTTTAATGAAGGGAGGCTTTCATGTCTCATCTCAGTCCTATAGTACTTATCATTCAGACAATCTTCTATGAATCTTATATATTCATCTCCTGTCAACTTTATATCCGCATGTTCTTTCGTTACAGCATACTTTACATCCAAATCGTTAGCGTCGTTAGCGAAAACGCAAGTAGCTTTTGACTCCAAAACAATCTCATAAGCTGCCTCGACTAGTTCTTCATGTTCAACGCCCTTAAGAAGTTTAAACGCAAAAAGGTGTGCATCTTTCTTCATAACATTCTTAACTTCATCTACAATTCTAGGAGCAATTGTAAAATTTATGGGTATCACATCTCCCGGCTTATAGTTATGAGAGGGGAATTTGCCTTTAAGAGGATTAAGCGGGATAAGATTGCAAACTGCTGCGCCAAGTATTACGGCGTCCATCTCTGGCGCAATTTCTTTAACTTTCTCTCTATAATCTTCAAACCCGTTATGGTAAATTATTTTTCCATCAGTGGGATGAATAATAGAATCTTTAGGGCAGAGATATGTCACGTTAAATGAATGTTGATGCAATTTCTGCGCCAGTTCTGCCATACGTCCGCCTTTAAAGCGGTTTGTAACAATTTTAACAGCGTCAATATAACAATACACTGGGCCACCGGTAATAAGTATCTTCTTCATATACTATCCATTCCTAACTGTCCTAGTTTTATGGACATAAGATTTTCCATCAGTTGTATAGTCATTGAGAACATGCACTAATGAACGGGCGGATTGAGTTCCGTCCCAATTCGAAACACAAAATCCAGCCTCAGAAACTCTATAGTTTTTATCTAACTGAGTATTAATCGTATGTCCTGCTGATGTCCATTGAACCTCAAACCCTCTATTATTTTTTTTCACATGTTCAATAGTAGCACCGGCTTCTTCCATAATTCTGCGGATTACTTGCTGAGGCTCAAGTAATTCTTTGCGGATTTCTTCTCTTTTCCGTTCTAACCAATGAAAGGTGTAAACTATCCTCATTTCGGGAGTGACATCTTTTATGTTATCTAAATTCTTTTTTGTTTCAAATGCCCCCTTAACATCCATCAAGGCATATGATTTTTGCCCGCAAACAACTTGCATAAAATAGCATAGTTTACCCTTTAATTGAGCAACTTCAATTTCTTCAAACTCATCATAAGTCGGGTCTTCAACTTTTAGGGGAAGTTTATCATACTTTACAGGATTCTCTGGAATAATCCCATCACGAAAAGATATTCCTCTAATCAATTTAATTTTAGAGGCTTTACTGAAGAATTTCCTAGCGTCTTCGATATTTGCTGAAACAAGGGTATCTCTGAAATCATCCTCGCCCATGTCCATGCTGTAAATCCCGTTATTAACGCCACGCATATTAAATTCAGAGCGGTTTGAGTACCAAACTCCGCCAGCAACGACTCCATATATTAATTCACTCATTGTTATGCTTTCAAAATCTATCCTTAGAATCTCAACGATGATCTCTTCAATGTTTCTTCTATCTCTGCCACATCTTCATGGCTTAATGATGCCGCCTTAGACATACCATACAATATTTCAGATAAAATTACAATATCTAATGTCTGATGGTCTATAGGCTCAGATTTCCCAGACCATTTAACTTGTATCTTTTTATTTTCGTCTTTATCTACGCAATAATAGGCAATAACTCCATCTACCCCTTCAGACATAACTTGGGTTACAACCAAAAAATGCACAGGAACTCCTAATCCAAGACGCCATCCCTGAACCATGTTTAGATCCGTAGAAGACATTCGATCAAGTCCCATCGGATGAGTATGTAACATTATGATTCTACTAGGGCGGACTTCTTGCTTCCTCAGAAATCCCCAAATTTTATCCCAATCGAAATCAACTGCTCCACCACATCCATCTGTCTTGATAGCATCTTCAACATTTTCAATTATTCCAGTGGTAAGAGATATTACGCCATGTTCCGGAGTAATGAAACAGGACACCTCCCTCTGAAAACAGAGAGAGGCATCCCAATAATTAAGCTGAGCGTCAATAACGTTCATGACTCATCATTTCTGAACACAATTCCACCATTTCGGCAAAGTAGGCAAAGGAGTATCAAGGATCTCATCCAAAATAGCCATCTCACCTTTAATTGCCGTAGAAACAGCCTGAGGAATCAATGCAGATTCCTTCAATGCTTCAGGAGGCATAATAGAAACAGGAATACCAGCTTTCTTAAGACCATCCTCCAAGCTCGCCGTATACATTGCGTTTCTGTTGCCGCTGAAGTCAATAATTACTGCCGCTTTTGGCTTCGGGATATCAGGGTTCTTTTCGTGGAAAGTATCAATACGTTTATTGATCGTCCCAACGTTATGCCCCTGATCGGTTATATAAATATCAACTTCTGCTCCGCTTTTACGAGCATCTTCATATAAAGCGATGCAATCAGTACATCCGCCTGCTTTCGCTCCATATAAGATCTTGTAAAAATCTTCTTTTGTGAACTCAGTAGGCAAAGGTAATCTCCTGCCGTTATTTGCAAACAGTCCCCAACCAAAGTTCTCAGAAGGTGCGTCTACGCATTCTGCAATGGTAGATGCATTATCCATAGCAAACTGGATGGCTTTCTGCATAGACCCACTAGCATCAATGTGCAAGAAAATTTTTCCCAATTCAGCCGTTTTCGCCGCCCTTTTACGGACGCTCGACCTAACTTGAGCCATTTCCTTTTTATCCTCTTCATCAGCATCTTTAGTGAGAGTATCGATTCGGTCAACAGCAGTATTAGCAGTAGAAACTTTCTCATTGAATAACGCTCTAATGCTCTTAATATCAAGGAATCCGTTTCGAGCAAACCAGTTGTATAAAATGATAGATTGATTTCCAGTACATTTTGACAACAAAGCTTTCGCCACCTTAGCTGTAACTTTATCCTGAGGAATAATTGACAAAGCAACCTGCGGAGAGAGATTAAGCTCTTCCAGTTTTTCTGCAATCTCAGCAGAAGTCATCGACTCAAAGTTCGGAAGATCTTCCATCGCCTCAGGACCGCCAAACTTCTGCTTCCAACGCAAAATAGCGGCCGTCTCAGGAGAAGGATTAGTTCTTGTAAGACGATATAACTGCTGCACCTTTTTAGACAAACCTTTTTGTTTCATGCTTCGAATAGCATCTGGATTTTGTTCACGAAATCCGATATACTTCCTAAAGGCCGTTTTTAAACCTGTTGGAAAGTGACGAGATTCATTAAGAACCCCATCAATTCCAAACTTCTTATGCGCCAAACTTAAAACCCTTAATGCAAGGTGCGGGTCAAGCTCTTGTAACAGGGCGTAGCTTACTTCCCTGTAATTAGGCTTGCATTGTTTAGCTCCCTTAAAGAAAGGAAGTCCATTAGCATCGTTCAAAGAATTAAAAAATACAGCAAGAACCTTTAAATCCTTAGAATCCTTTTTCGAAACATAAGCTGTCAAATGAGCCATGAAAACGGGATCATTAACCGCCATGTCTGCGAAGATGCTAGCCGCCTTCAAGAACTTATCTTCTTGCAACTTTCCTTTTGAGTAAAGGTGAGTGCAAGCGGAAGAAAGCATATTGAAAATAGCCAATCGTTTTTCGTCCGAATACTCATTAAGAGCATCTATAGTTTTAGCCGCTTGATTTGTCATAGTGTACACTCCTTGTGTTGTGTTTATTATTTCTACCTAAAAATTTTAGTTACCCTGCAACAGGCTTAGGGTAAACATAAATAGTATTGGAATTCATGGCCTTCCTTACAGTGTATGTAAAGTCGCCATATGCGTCCTGATAACCATCTCGTGTACCTTCAGTCTCTTCGATAATTCCAGCAACCGCTTCTAAAATCTCTTTAGGAGTTGATTCCATAGAAACGCCGAGAGCATCCATAGGAGTTGAAATATCTCGTCCGTCAAGAGTAATGATGACTTCATTGCGAATATCAGCATTCTGAATTTCTTCACCAATCTGAAGCTGTTCAATTGTATTTTCTGCCATTTTGTTTACCTCCATTATAATATATTAATACCATCTGACAGGAACAGTATAGAAGATTGATAAAATAAATCAAGTTTTTTTTAAAAAATAAATGAGTCTGAGCAGAAACGGAAGTTACTTACGTCAACTTCTCAAGTTTACTTAACTTCAATTTTTTTTATTTCTTTTTGGGGGAGAATAGGAACAATTACTTTAAGTACCCCATTCTCCATATTTGCACTTACATTCTCTGAATCAACTTTTGAGTTAAGAACGTAAGACCACTTTTGGGTTTTACGAGTCAGCCCCCTATGTATATAGGAACGCTTATCGTCAACCTCTTCTTCTTTTTCAGACTTGTCAACAGTAATTGTCAATCGATCATCATCAATTTCCACGTTGACATCGCCCTTTTCGTATCCTGCCAATGCATAAGAGAATTCATTGGCCACGATTTCCCCCTCATCATTTTTTATCGATACGATATCACAAGGGGTTCCACCTTTTTGAAAAAAAGCAGACTCAAAATCATCCAACCCATTAAAAAGATCATCAAAAAGAGATGACCTAAAAAGAGTAGGAAATCTATTATCTGCTAACGGACTTGTTGTTAATGTTTTTGTCATATTTACCTCCTTTTTAAGCAAGGTTTACTTGATTTTACGCTCTGCTCAGACTCGTAATATCAAAACATTTTACACAGATATTATAAAAAATTTAGAAAGAAAAATCAAGTGTTTTTTTTTAAAAAAATAATCATTTAATTTACTTCTTCATATCTTTCTGGGATAACTTTCAGCAACCTAAATCCAATGATAGTTGCAGGCTCTGGCTTTTCATAATAAAATCTATTGTAGGCGGTCGTATCTATAGCAAACTCAAAAGCTCTCTTTTTCATAAGCTCGATATCTTTATCGGAGGGGCATTTATTAAAGAAAATGGCAACGCTTTGAAACTGCGGGCGCAGGCGGAGCTTAATCTCCCCCTTTAATTCTTGAATTTCATTCTCCAACCATTTAATATGTGCATCAATAGCATCAATTGTCCACGCCCCACGTTTACGGTTTTCTTCCGTATCTTCAACAGGAACAATAGATTTTGTACGCTCTAACTCTTGCGTCTTAATCATAATTGCACATTTTCTGTAAGATTCCTTCGCCTTGTCTTCTTCGCCATCTCTAAAATGATTCCCATATCCATCATTGAACCATCCCGGCGTTTCCCATATAGAGCAAGGGCGGTAACAACCCTCATTAGAAACGTTACGAATAATCTTATCAAACGGGTTATTAATTATACCGCCGCGCTCGTCGATCTCTAGACCCATATCCTCTGCAAATTTACAGAGTCCCTCTGCCCCAACACCGCATTCTCCGATGCATCCTGTTACATAAGCGCACATTTCTCTTTCGAAATTGCCAGCATATTGCTCGGTATCAATTATAAATATATATCCTTCCCCGACATTATTTACGCTCATAATTCTTTTGCCTTCCTTTCTAACAGTCTTTCTTTAAATGACTTCTCAGCCTTGGTGCAATCACCGCATCCTTTTTCTTTTAATACTTTCATTACCTCTAAAAATAAATCAAAGTAAGGGATGGAAACATCTTGCCCTTCATCCATTATAGGAATTATAGACTCTAAAATCAAGAGTCTATATTGACGTATTTTTTTAGATAACTCCGCAGATGCTCCGGCGCATTCTTCAGCGGCTTCTGCTAAATGCCCAATAACGCCTAAAATATGCTGAGGATATCCTTGTGTCACTTCTCCGTGAAGGACATATGCCTGACCTAAATGTTTAATTGTACAATCCAAACAATAATTTCTCATTAAAATGCCTCCGTTTTCTTTTCGAGTTCCTTTATCTCTTTTTGAAAGGCTCCGATACATTCTTTCTTGTCTATATCAAGTATCCTTATGATCGGGGTCTTGTGAAGCTCATTGAGAATTGATCTCGAAACTAAAAAAGCGTTTTGCATATTTTTCAGTAAAGCAACCTCATTCTCTGATTGCCCTTTATACTGAACAGTGATCATATATTTATATTCGCCTGAAATATCATCAAAATTCATCACACAAGTCTCCCTATAGTCATATGAAAAGGCATAATTGGCTTTATGGGAAAGCCACATTCTTCTCTAACATCATTCAAACATTTCCCCCATACGGGCATCCACACATATCCATCATAACGAAAATCCAAATTATTTGAATAAAAAAATTCTATATTACGGTTAAGGCGAGCATGATTAAATAAAAAATCTTTGGGATTTAACTCATCTCTTCCCCTAATAACAGAGATATGCGCTCCGTTTCTAGGTTTCATTAACCACTCTCCATGGTTTTTCCAAAACCACCACCTATAATATTCCAACGTACTTTGGTCACAATTAGCAGTGACCCAAGAATTATGGTATTCTAATCTTGCCTTACCTTTAAACACGATTATGCTTTCTAGAACTCATTCTTATCCCATAACTCTTCGTTAACTAATAATAAATTGTCACCAATTTGAAACAAATTATTATGTGCAATATATCTCGCCAAAACAAACAAATAATCGCCCAGCCTATTTAAATATTTAATTGGAATATCGCAAAACTTTCTATCCGGCTCTTTATTTCTAAAACGTATAACATCTCTCTCCGCCCTTCTACAAACAGCCCGTGCAAGATGCACTTTTGCCGGATAAATCGGTATAATAAAATTATTCAACGATAGGAGTTTTGACTCCATCTCCTCTATTTCCTTTTCAACTTTTAAGACGTGCTCTTCTTTAATAAATTCTTGATCGCAAGCTATTTGTGACCCGACAGCAAAAAGAGCGTGTTGAATATTCTTTAGGAAAAAACAAAGTTCATACTCCTCTCTAATTATTCCGATTAAAGCATTTAACTCATCAACTGCCCCTAATGCGTCAACTGATTCTTTGCATTTTAGAACCCTTCCTAAACAAGGTACGGACGTATATCCATCATCTCCATTTTTAGTGCATATAGCCATCGGTCTTCCTTAATTATATTGGAAATCTATTTATCAAATTTCTAATGATCTAATTGTGCTCTTAGCCTCATCTATTTTTGACATAGATAATTCCATAGCCGTAGCCACTTTTGATTCTAATTCTTTTATGATATTACCGAGTTTCTTCTCTTGGCTCCTTAAATAATTACGGCGTTTACGCAACTCAGAAACTTTTTGACTCATTTCTTCGTAATCTAACTTTATAGTAGAATAAGAATTTACCATAGCCTCATATTTTCGGCTTAACTCCTTTGCTTTTTGAAGAAGATCCGCATCAAAATTAGCAAGCGCCATTTTGAGCGCCCCCTGTTGTTTCGCCAATTCAATTTCCTTCTGTAATTCCACAGCTTTTTCGATGGATTTTCTAGTTTTTTCAGCTATTGGTGTATATACAATTGAAGGGGTTGCCGCATCTTCGCAAAGGACACCATTTGAATAACCGGCAGTCGTCCATGAACTAGAATCATCATTCATTATCTTAAGAAGTTTAGATTCCTCTTCTGGAGTTAAATCTCTTTCCGACATACGGCCTCCTTTTTAGATTTATTATACAATCCTACTCTCCCAAGATTTCCTTAATACTTTCCAATTCGCTAGCTGTCCGAGCATCTTCGCTCATTAATCCCTTTAGTTTCGCTTTCGTAGCATCCAATTTACTCTTGCGAGCGTTATATTCTATGATATCTTTCCTAAGCTGGAAGTCTTCCTGCCATTCTTTCAACGTATACCCTTCCCATTTTGATTTAATAGAACCAATTCCAAGCGCCTTACATGCCTTGGAAAAATAATCTTCTCTTGTCATTAGAAAAGCCAATGCTTCTGCTAAAACAGAAACGTCTGAAACCGTATTAATATTGAAAAAGTCTTGAGAATTTCTCTTAAAAACTCCATTCGTCACCAACACGCTTCTAGGCTTATTTCCGAGAGCTTTAGTTTGCTCATCAACTTTCGCCAATAATTCTTTAATCATTACATCATTATTACTCATCAACTATCTCCTTATTTTAATGGATATTTAGATCCGTTTTCACACTCAATATAGACATTACATGCTATTTGATTTAGTTCATTAAAAGTGATATTGCTTTTAACATATTCTTCCCCTGCACTAACTTTCTTTTCTATCAAACCTCCATCTTTTATAGATATAGTTTTATAGCATTTGATATCAAATCTTCTGTCAATAATGGGATCTCTACTAAAACCATATCTATTAGATTTTTCCATATTCACAAAGACATCCCCCCTATAAATTATACCATCCGCTCCAACAACTGCTGTTTCTTCTGAATTGGTATAGTAATAGTAATCCTTCGTAATAACCTCGAATGTCGGTTTATCAGTTATCAGTTTGGCCGGGGTAGAAACAAAAGTAGTTTTCATGAGTTTCTCATACTCTCTCGCATATTCTGGGATAGGGGTATCGGATGTTCTTGTCGCAAGATTTGTAAATCCGTTCTCAACTTTATAATTGTATATATCCCGCTTATTTTTCCCAATAATAGAATCCATCTTTAAGAAAATATGTTTCTTCTGACCCGTTAAAGTGTTCTTGCAATGATAGTATCCCTTTGGTATATTGTGAAACCAAGGATGTCTACCCATATACATTAAATTTTCTTTATCCTTATTTAAGTAAGTGCATCCCTCAACTACTTCATCCTTACCGAGTTTTTTGCCTTTTAGATCTTGAAATTCCATAGCGACATTATATTCTTCGCATCCGACAGGAAGAAGAACTACACTACTACCACTCCATGCCAAAACGAATTGACCTTCCAGCCCCTTACCTTTAATGGAAGAACACTCTTGCAGGATTAATAGAACATTTTCGACAGTAATTTCAAATTCGAAATCTCTGGGATCATATACACGGACTCTTTCCCTGCGGGCATTCCAATCATAACTCCGCTGTGTCCCGCCAACATCTCTATTTAGAACGAAACCCTCCATAGGAGTATTATCGAATTCTTTAGCGGCGATACCATGATCCCTCCAGCTAGTCCATGACTTAGGCTCATCTTTTCGTTTGCCATCTTTGCTCATAGAATATATATAAGCTAACTTTCCTGTATATGTATCTTTCCTTTTTTGAAACCCGACTCTTATTCGACTCGGTATATTTAATTTTGTTCTCATTATATTGCTCCTGTCTTTGTTCAGCCAACATAATAATTATACAATTTTTTTGGACGAAATAAATGTCAATTCCCCCATTATCTGTATAATATAATATGACTCTAATTAAGGGGATATTAAAATGACAAATAATGATGATAAATTGAACGTAGAAAGTAAGCCGAAAACAGAAGAGGTAATAGAAGTAAAGGAATTAAAAGATCCAAGGGATAAAGCAGAGACATCTAAGACATTAGATGACGTTCCATTTATGCAAACATATACTGGACTAAAATTCTATCCAACAAGGCCATCGGTAGACGCCATAAATCTTATGGATATTGCGCATTCCCTCAGCATGCAATGTAGGTTTAACGGTCATTGTTTATATTTCTATAGCGTGGCAGAACATTCAGTTAGAGTATCTCGTATATTAAGAAAGAAAAAAGATAGACTTTGGGGATTATTACACGACGCATCCGAAGCATATGCTAGCGATGTTGTTCGTCCGGTTAAAGTTCTGATGCCAAGCTATAACGGAATTGAAGAATCTATACAAAAGGTAATTGCAGAACGTTTCGATTTACCTTGGCCAATACCTGAGGTTGTCAAACACGCTGATGATGTCTTACTAATGACCGAAAGAAGAGATTTATTATTGCCGACTCAAGATCCATGGACAATCAGCGATACTGACCCCCTTTCTGAAAGCATAGTTCCAATGACATCTATTGAAGCCGAATTAGCGTTTCTGCAAAGATTCAATGCGTTAATGACAAGCCTATAATTCTACGGACGTTTTAAGTTGAACTCATCGTCTTGGGAGATAAACACTAGGATGGCCAAAGCTATTTAAAGCATTGTAGCGACTTCATCTCATAACCTACAATGTCATTAACTATTCTTCTAAATGTTTCCTCTTTGTACTTACCATCAGCTAAATCGCTTCCCCTTGTCCAAGTTTCGCCGGGTCTTGGCTTTCGACACCTCGCCGTACATCCTAGATACCCTTCCTTACATGAATCCGATGGCAATCTGCAGCTAATATAGTAAGTATGATCGTTTGTAAAAAAAATTGTTCTGAGACTCCCACCATTATGTAAATCAAAAAAGAGACATGTTCTTTTTATATTCCCATATCTCGAAATAGATTTTAACCATTGAATATAACAACAGTATCCCATTTCGCTTGCTTGTTCGGAATCAATTAATCTTCCATTATATTCTTTCTCAAGCATTTCTATTTCATGGGTATCTAACTTGCAAACATCTTGTCCAGATGGCGCTGATGGTCTTTCGGTTATTGGAGCAGAATTAACACCGCCTTTTACACATTTACCTTCTTATATTTCTATCATTTTTTCTCCTTATGCAGGGGCTATATGCCTGCCTTTAGGTTAATATTTTATTATCTGAATGGTTTCTGCCGGGTCAGCTATAACCATCGTCACTTCCCGTAATTTACGCCCATGAATCTTATGTTCGGCAACTTTATGATAAGTTCCTCGTATTGACAAAACTACGCTATCGCCTTCCCTCATTATCTGACCATTAGAATCGGTCAAAAATCTAGCATCCTTTTCTTCCCTAAATACGATCATTTTTTCCCTATACGATCACTGTAAAAATGGTGGAGCGGATCATTAATCAGGCCACACTGTGAATCTCTCTGTGACAATTGGCGCATAAAAGTATACACTTATCTAACTCCGATTTTATCTTGCTAAAGTTTCTCGCTTTAAAATACCTGAAATTAATATCTTTTTCAGATGGATCTACATGATGAAAATCCAACGCATCTAAACACTTATTGTATCCGCATTTTTTACACTTTCCGCCGCTATAAATTACGGCTTTTCTCTTGTTATCCCTGTATCGCTTTACAGTTCGCTTACTATGACATTTTTTACAACAAGAAAAGCTCTTCCTTCCATATCCCATATTTACAAATTTTTCTGAATCTGTTTCACCGCAATACTTACAGAGATATGGCGATTTTCCTTTTGAAACGCAAAGTCTTATTTCTTGTATTTGTCCGCCCTTATTATGCTGAGTATAGTTTGTCTTAAGACTATATTTTTTCAACCAATATTTGACTGTTGATTGACTACAAGATAACTTATCCGCTATTTGTCTAGTCGTTAAATCTTTTTTTATTAATTGTTCTAACTCTTTCTTTTGCACCTTAACCTCCACGAAATACTATTCGTGAAAGTTAACTCAAGTCCCTGCAACAATGTTTTGCTCTCCCAATTGAGCTACATCCCCAGTTTATCTAGTTGCATCAATTTACTATTGTACCTTCTCCATTATTAGTCGGGTCTCCCCATCCGGGAATAACATCCAGACTCTTAATTTTCCCCAATTGAAAATCATTTTCTACCATTATATGCTCGCAATTCAAGACTGTGCTTTTAATTTGGGACCCATCTTCCATAACAATGTTCACCATTTGATATCCCATCCCCGTTTCCGGAGATTTCTTTAATTGGTCAGTCCATTTCCCGTCTAATATTTGTGAGTTCATACTTTACTGGCCTCTTTAGCTTTCCTATCCGCTTCCATTAAAAGATTATATTTCTTTTCTGGTACAGCAATAGTACGAACAGGATACCCTTCAAACTCTAAAGGAATATTTCCAATTGCTTCTTGGTCTTTTACACGAACTTCGAAGCGAATTGAATCATTCTCTTTTATATGAAGTATCCCAACTACTGCCTCTGGGAATTTTTCTTTAAAACGAGCTTGTACCTCTAATATTTCTTCTAGTCTTGTTTTCTTAGCCATTTTTACGCCTCCTGTTCAGTTTCTTCCATTGCCCGTACTTTTTGCACCGCTCGCATAAGCCTGATCACCCTGCGCCTTCGCTGTAGCGCTATCGGATGACAAATTGTATTCTGTAGCATGTACCGGCTTTCCTCCCATCTTGGATATAATTGACTTAGTATCGGCAGCGATCTGAGATGGTGATTTATTAAATCCATATTGCAACCATAAACCATCAATTGAGGACTGTAATGCTGCGCTATATTTCATAGGAGTTAAATGTACGCCAATATGTTTTGAAGTTAAACCCTGCATATGATTGGCATAATGATTTATCGTACCGTCGCTATAGTACTCGTTCGCCTCCAATCCGACGATCCAAGCCATTGTGTCATTATCAAATAACCTGACTGCATCTTTCTGGTATTGTTCTTGAGATGCAGTAGATCTTTTATTAAATGATAAAACAATCCCATTAGTTAGAAATGATTCATCGATAGGCGGAATTACTTCTGGAGGAGCAGTATATACTATTTTTTCAACCATTTTCCCCTTAAATAATCCTTTTCCCCTAACCATGACCTTATTAAAGTTAGGCGAATCATCTGCTCGCAAGAAAAATACTATTCCTAAATCCTTGGAACGTATATATTCGATTCTCTTTTCATATTCCTTTACAACAGATTCATTCAACGCTCCGCCGATTTGATTGTTGACATACATACTATAAGGCGTCCACGGCCCATCTTTTTCGTTCATAAGATATAAATATATGGTATCATCACCAATATTAATACATCTTTTTACAATGTCTTGAAAATTATTGTAAGCCAGATTAGGGCTTAAAATATTCATCACTCTTGTTCCGCCATTATCTAGCAAAAATGAGGCTTTATGTCCGTTTAGCGAAGGCGTTTTATTGCACCATGGCCCCTGAACAATACTGCAACATCCTGCTAAAATTAAAACAAGCGATACTGCCATCAAAATATTTCTAATACTTTTTATCATTATTTCTCCTTTTGTAAACAAATTGAGGCCAAAAAAATACCTTATTCGCTTTATTATACAGGAAAAAATATAAATTGGTAGGGGTGGAGGGATTTGAACCCCCGTATACCTTGCGGCCTCCGCTTTATAAGAACGGCGCTATCTAACCAACTGAGCTACACCCCTATCTACAAATTGGTGGGCCTTGAGAGATTCGAACTCCCGACCAACTCCTTATGAGGGAGCGGCTCTGACCAACTGAGCTAAAGGCCCAATTATTTGTGCGCACGAATATATTTATGTACACGAATATTCTATTGACAATGGACTAAAATTGGAGCGCTAGATGGGACTCGAACCCACAACATTCTGCTCGGCAAGCAGACATTCTACCATTGAATTACTAGCGCATGGAGCAAGGGACGGGGATCGAACCCGCAACCAGAAGATTGGAAATCTTCGACTCTACCATTGAGTTACCCTTGCATATTCTAATTTTTAAAAATCCCTTTATAGCAGCCCCGCCTCGCCCTATAAATGCTCAACCTCTAGTTAGGCTTGGAAAGCCTTCCTAAGTTGCCTTACCTACCTTTCCTACCTCTTAAAATGGTGGAGCGGATGGGATTCGAACCCACGGTCTTCTGAATGCAAATCAGATGCTTTCCCAACTAAGCTACCGCCCCATTTTATTTATCAAAAATAATGTTTAGATCCCCTTTATACCATCTGACCAAACGTTTTAATATCCATTCTTTTCCCTTCCAATCACTCAAAAGAGTAAACCATCCCGGCCACTCTCCCGACAAATACAATTCTCTATACGAACTACTTATTAAATCAAATTGCCATTTTCCTCTTCTTAATACTTGAAAATATATGTCAAGATCCACTAAATCCCTATCCTTATATTTCCCTTTAGTTTGGTATTCAAAAAACTGTTTTTTCCCCAATTGAGTTGGTTTACCATCCCAATTCAGGAAATTGCTTCCAGCATATACATCTCCACAAAAACATTTTCCATAGGAATGTTATTATTCTTATTTTTCTTTTTCCTACTCATCTCATTCTCCATCTCCTAGAATACTATTACTAAATAAAAAAGCTCGTTAGATTTTGGCTAACGAGCTTTTCTTTACGAGTAGTCTAAGAGGTCAGTATCCTGCGTAGACAGAGAAAGCCCGTAGCCAGAGGCTCCCGCCTCCCGCTATCGCTATTGCTATCTCTGCTATGAATTTACGCATTTCTTCTTTCTCCATTTACGGGTTACTGATTCTTTATTATATAACAAGAATCCTTCTTTTTATTAATTTTCTTTCTTATCATACCATATACTGTATAAAAATCAAGAACTTTTTTAATAATTATTTATCTAGATTGAGGGGGTTCTTGCATCACAAGTTCTTTTAGAAGTTGGTTCAGGATCAAGCAGTGCCCACTTTAATGATTCTAGCGAAGCGGAAAGTTGGGACGCATTAAAATTGAGAGTCAATGGTATGCTTTCCCATAAATCTCTAAATGAACATGTTTCAGTTTTACCCTCTCCCTTGATAGCATTATTAGAAACAGAGAGGATAGTAGATACAAACCTTTCAAAATTATTGACAGCCATACGCATATCTAAAATTGCATCTCTAACTTTCTCGATATGATCATATGGAACATCTTTCTCGGCGATAGACCCGCAAGCTACGGCACGTTGATCTTTCATTAAACAATCTTCAATAAGCTGTGTTTCATGAAAGATATTTCCGGAAATCCTGCTTAAAACATCCGGAAGTGAATTCCATGTTTCTGAAAAAGTCGGTATGGATCTAACCTCGCACTCTATCTTCTCTCCTACGTCCTCCGTTTGAGGCTCATATATCCCTAACGACTCCCTAAATGTCTGAAGATCCTGTATATTCTTTTGCATCAATTTACATTTTTCCTGAACCTCTGTTAAGAGATTTTTGTCTGTGCCCTGTGGTAATTGCATAATCCCCCCAAAAAACCTTAGTCTACGAGATCAGTCCAGAAGCTCTTCTCTGTCCAGTCTTCCTTATTACGCTCTGAACGATGTTCTAATCGTTTAATTTCATTGTCCGTAAGTAACCAACAACGTTCATTACCTCCATTTTTATCTTCAATCCAAACTGCGGTATACTGACGGGCTTCATTTGAAAATTTCTTTCGCTCAGTATTCCATACACGAATGAGCCTACCTGCCTTAGCTTTTGCCTTATCGATTGCTGATTTTGCCATTTTATTCCTCCTCTGTGTTTCCCGGAACAATTCTTAATCCTTTATTCTCGGGGATTGTCTTATTTATAGTTCTAGCTTCTTGGTCGAGGTCTTCAACTGCTACAACATTCTCAACCTCTTCAATAAATTCTTCTTCATCTTCAAATGCACTACCCTCTTTTAACGGGCGCAGGGGAATTTCATTTTTCCTAAGTTGAGAGATGTCGAGAGGCTGAATCTTTGATCCAATCTCGCCTCGTTTAATCATCGATTGATCCTGCGTCAAACGAATGGGAGGCTGATATCCCTGATCCCTTCTCTTGTCATTAATCGTCTGATAAAAGAAATCTAAACTTCCCAATAAATAACGATATGATCCATGCCATTCATGAAAATCTGCAAGATCACCTTCAGTATCAATCTTATTTCCAAAAATGCAGAACTCTCGAACTCCTACATGCTCAACTTCTGTAACACCTTTACTCTCAAAACGTGAAATTTCTTCATTAGTTTCCGGTATCATTTTTATAATCATTTCTACTCCTTTTACGACAAACGCTCATTCATTATTTGCAGGAATGTTTTTGGCAATGCTTCTGTTGTTGCATTTTGTTTATACCATTCATACCCATTTTGCGCAATTTCTTCAATATTATACATAGATTCCAAAGAATCAATACGAGTATTTTGATCTATTAGAATAAAATGCTTGCCGGGGATAAGCGGATTGTAATAAAAGGGCTTATAATCTAAAAGTAATGGCTTCTTTAAAATCATATAATCAATTTCTCTGCGATTTTTTGAATCCGTCAGCATACTTCCTCTTCCTTGTAGTACTAAACCATATTTACTGCTCCGCATTTTATGCAAATATTCATCAGATGATAACGTATTGCCCTTCGCTGATTCCTGACTACTAGTAAGATACTCGATCCCCTGCTTTGGCAATGATTTAGATAATTTACTTCTGCATTTCCAAGCCTTTCCGCAGAAAAAACAATCTCTCTCAATTGGATAATTTTCTGATGCCATCTCATCTTCTCTCCCGATAAATGGCAACATCATTTTACTGGGGAAAAATGTCCAAGGAACAAATTTCTTCAAGAATTTATTTCGATCTTCTGGCGGCATAACCATTAATCTTTTCCTATCGCAATATCTATTATAAGTTGTTTCAGAAATATCCTTATGCTGAACTTTTATAATTAGATCAAAATTAGCCTTATATACCTCCATAGTATGAGCAGGCGTTGGGTACTCCCATAAATCCAAATATATTTTTTTATCCTCGAAATAGATAACAGTTCCTCGAAGTCCTCTCATCGCATTAACATACTCAGAATGGAACTCCAGATCAAATAAAGGACTCTCTCCCAATCCCCTTAAAAATCTATGCATTCCCAGAGTTGACCCCGGACGATTAAATTGAGCTTTATTTAGTTTTAATTTGTATGCCATTAGTTTCCATCGTCCTCAATTGTTATTGGAGGGTAAGTCGAAGAACCTTCGCTCACCGAACCGAAAGGTAAAGGTTTTATTATTCTTCTACTTCCCGTAGTTTCTGGAATACATCCTTGTTGAACGCTTGGCATGGTATGCGGAGGCATATATGGTGCGGGGCGAGGAGGTTGTATATCCTCAATAGGAGATTTTAATTGCATCGGCATGGGCATAGGAGGTACATTTGGAGCATGAGGAGAATATGACGGCATTTGGGGGATTTTAGACGGCATACAAGGCTCTTTATAAACCTCATGCGGAATCTTATCCGGCATAATCGCACAATTTGCATTGACAGCGGATTTATTTGGCTTTCCACTATCAAATACAGGCGCACCTCTATTCCTAAGATACATTAAATGAGATTTTTGATTTTTTTCTGGTTCTTGCTTCCATTTTTGTCGTTCTTCTGGCTTAGAGTACATTCCCCAAGTGCGTTCATTATCAACATCCCCCAAAGGAGCCGATGCGTTAGCAATTGCCTGTTCGTAAGGCATATAATCAAATACTCCCAGTTCGCTTTCTGGGTTACAATTGAAAACTTGAACGCCTTCTGCGTCTAGGTAAGGCTTAAGTTGAGGCAAATACTCGCTCTTTAATCGATCATAAGTACTCATATTACAATTAACAGCACCTTTTGATCTCTGTTCGTCAAAATGGTATGTATAATCTGAACTCATTTTGAAATCAGCGCCAAGAAGATAAATAGTTCTGAACCCTAATAGAAAAGCAATTCTAATAACGGGAAGCATTACTGATCTCCCACCGCCATTATCTCCGCTATTGCCCCAATTGATGGTATCTTCAAATAAAAACCTTTCAGCCACAAATTTTTCATTTCTATGGTAATAAATAACGTTTGGGCATTGACCAACAAGTATTTTTGTGTCTTGCCATTGTTCATTGTCAAAAATTGGCTTTTCAGCGTGAGCATGAGGGACAAATTTAGTAATACATGGATCAAACCAAATTGATTTTAAAAATCTCTTTGGATCATCTACACATGTCCAGAAATTTGGGCGGATTGTTCTTGCGCCATTATTCATCCCATAAGTCATAATCCCCGGACGCTTAAGAAGGGAAAGGTCGTAATTGCCGCTTGCTAAACTTGGGCCATTACAAATGATAAAAAGAGAACTTCCTCTATAATGCCCTATTAAATTAAGATTTGATCCTTCTCTTGTAAAGAAAAACGGAACGGGCTGATAAAATTCGGTTGAAACGCTAACACCTAGATGTCGATCCCTTCCAAATCTAAATTGCTTCCAGTCATTTACATCTTTTTTCAAACTTCTCCTTCGTGTCATGTATTCCTCCTAGTTTCTTTGATAGATTTTTCCAATCTACCTCAACCATTTCATTATACAATTTTTATGGTGTTATGTTTTGATAATTCCTATGCCTTTTGAAACTTTATTTTCTGCTTTACGGCCTAGAAATTCAATATTAAGTTTTGAGATATGCAGTCTAATTTTCTTTCTCAAAAATTCTCCGCCAGAATCATCGAGGTTGTCGCTAAAAATGTAGTCTCCGTTCTCCCCCTTAACAAAGGTTTCTACAATTGCGTAAGCAACATCTTGTTGACAAGGCGCTAAAATAATAGAAATTTTTGCAATAGAACCAGAATCTATACCTTCTATTTCATCTAAGTCAATCTTCAGATGATTTGTAGTCAGAATTTTAGGAGTATCAAGGTCTGTATCCTGTTCCACGCTGCCTTTTACTGTACCTTTTGTATAACTCATTTTTCTCCTATCTTTGTATGTCGTGACTGCCACGGTCATGATTGAGATGGTACTGATTTTTAACAATCATAGAAACTCTTCCCCCCATATGCACTCTAAATTGACGATCTGATTTCGTTCTTCTCCAAAAATCCCTCTTTCTTCCAGAATAAACGCCCCCCTTATCCTTAATTGTCTTAACATTTGCGAGCTGGAAATTCCCCGCTGCGATATTTCTTCCGTGTATCCATTGTACTGGCCACTTTGAAACAATATCTGCAACATTTTCTATTTCTGATGGATATTCAGTTTTATCCTTATCAAAATATTCCATGCAGAATTTTATATCCAGCGAGTGTCTGTCCGCACCTATAACTCTGGTCTCATTTTTAAATTCATCCGATTCTAATTGTCTTTTTATGTCTTCAAAAAAGAAAGGATCGTAAACATGATCACAATCTGCAAACAATATCCAATCTGCCTCTGTTTCTTTCGCCCGTATATTTCTCGGGATAGCTCTATTACCTTTATCTTTTTCTTCTAACTCCACAGGAATAATTTTCATACCTTTTGCAGTAAAATATTCAATAACTTTTTCAGTTGTTGGATCACCATTATTAGCGACATAGGATATGCTAACGGCTATAGATGGGATATCTCCTTTTTGCTGAAGGATTGAGCTTAACATCCAGCAAAGACGACGTTGGTACGAAAAACAATGTATACAAATCTCTATATTCACAACATCTCTCCTTTGACTATATATATTTTATCTTTTGTTAATTTTTCTTGTAAAAATAAAAAATTCGATGCTAAAACATTTTCTACAAATTCTCTTTTAATCTCTATATTTTTTATATATGAACTCCAATATTTCCATGTGTTAGTATAAGTTGTAATTTCAACAAACAATGATTTATGCGGGAAATGAAAATCAAACCTTCGATTCCCTATATCTTTGCCATTTAACGATGGATATAATTTATCATAAACAAGATCTTTTTGATAATTAACTATGTAATAATACGCCTCAATTATTGACGAAAAGCATTTCCCATTTTTTAAATGTATCGATTTCGAACAATATGGACATAATGTCCCTAAAGAATATCGTTGATTTACTTCCGCCATCCATTTGTGACCTCGCTTACATGTCCAGTTTACCTTCTTATGAGACCAAGGGCTTATTTCGCAAGGGCTTATTTCATTTAAGTCATAATCCCATTCATTTAAAATAGCATCTTTAGTTGAAAAAAGAGAATTATCTTTTGTTATTTTTTTACCTATGCAATAAGGGCAATTACCATTAGATTTGGTTCTATTGTTTACTCTCGTTTCCCATTCATGACCATTTTTGCATCGCCACTTGTGTCTTTTGCTTGAGAATGCAAATACAGATTGAGGATCGACATCTATTATCTCATCAGCTATGTCGGGGAACAAAAAAGAAAGACTTCTTTCTTTTGTTATTTTTTTACCGCTACAATATGGACATTGAGTGCCTACATTTCTTGCGTTATTCCTACTATCAATTCTGGCTTGCCACTCATGACCACGAGAACAAATCCACCATACTTTTTTTCTTGAATTTGGGGAAACACTTTCCGGAGAAAACCGATTTTTCTTATAATTCCACTCTTCACAAAGTAACGGGTTGCAATGCAGTAATGTTTTTTTAATATTCATTTTTTTATTATCCTCATATATAGTTCTGGATCAAAATGGTCAAATAGATCGCCACCCCGATTACAATCGCCATCTGACCATTGAACGGGATATTCTACGTTAAATAAAGCCATTGGATCTGTAGGAGTATTTACCATAGCTACATTAATAAACTCGAAACTCTCTACTTTAAATACATTATTCAAACTATCTGTTGTTATTGACATAATTTTTAGACCGTTTTAATAAACCAAAAACTTTTTATTCTCCCCCCAACTACGTGCAGCTTAAATCCATACTCTTGGCAAAAATCCTCTACAACTGTTTTAATTTTATATGGAAGCTGCCCGCCCCAGTAATCCTTAATCCCAGAATTAGGCCCATCTTTGAAATCATGCCCTGCAATAATTCCTCCGCATTTTACCTTATGTATCCAAGTATAAATATCCGAATATATTCCACTTAAATTATGAGCGCCATCGATATAACAAAAATCTAAAGAATCATCGGGGATTTGATGAGAAACTTCAACACTAAACCCCTTAATAAATTGAGTTCTTCCTTCAAACTCTCTTAATGTTTCAATAGCCTGTCTCATTCTATTTTCGCCAATAGGATCATATTCTTCTGGCTTATGCTTAGATCCGAAATCATCCATCCAGCAATCAATGCAATATAATTTTTCTAAATTACTTTTTGACAAAAGATGATTAGAAAAACCGCCCTTATCAACACCTATCTCGGCTCCTATCTTATATTCCATTTGATCGATCATCATAGGGAAAAACTTATCTCTATGATGATTTGATCGCTTAGCAGAAATTATTGACTCTGCGATTCTATCCGCCGCATCTACCATTTCTTGCTCTCTGTATTGCTTATCCATTTATAACTCCTAATTATCCCATACTGCGTCTATAAGTTCATATATTAACGCTTCTTGCTCATCCGTGAATGTCCATCTTACATTAATATTCTTTTTTGCCCAATCCGCAGGAGTACCGCCCTTTTCGTCAGATACGGCGCACCAGTCACAAACCATTTCCCCAATATCAATATCTTTCATCTTTGTTGCGTCTACTTTTTCATCAGGTGGCCTATCTCTGTCATTCTTGTTTAAATGCGCCTCCTCTGCATGGAATTCAGGATGATGCCGATTATTCTTTATATGATGCATTGTAGCATTAAACATTTGATCTTCTATATCGTCAGGCGGATTACATTCCTGAAAGTCCATGCCATCATCCTTGCATTTGTATTTCCATGTTATGTAGATATAAGGATCTATTTCTGGATCTTCAAATTTACTTTGATCATGAACCTTTCCCCGTTCAATTAATTCATTGTACTTATCGTCAAATTCTGCTATCTTTTTGCAATATTTTTGAACCCTATCAATATGAGCATTCGTACGCTTTTCATACCATGCTCTCATTTGTTTATCTAAATTTTCAGATATTCTATATAATTTCATTTGCGCTCCCTACTAGTAAATATTTATATTTTATAATCTTAAGATATTATACATTTTTCAAAGGAATTTATGTGTTTAATATGTAATATTACATTAAGTAGATGTAACTGAAAAAGGAGATATATGAAAAGAAAAAAAATGATAAGAACACAAATTTGCATTACAAAGCGTCAAAAAGAAATTTTAGATGAAAAATCAAAAAATAACGACATATCTATTTCTGAAATAATAAGGAATTTAATTAATGAAAGCTTCAATATTAAATGAAGAATTGAAAACAAAAAACAGCCCCAAAAGAAAAAGAATAGCTTTAGTACTTAATAGTTGGAGGAAAAATCATTCATGGAGGAAAACTGCAATCGAAACAAACCTATCAATACGTCAAATCCAAAAATCCATTTCCCATTCTAAAGCCTATCAAAAAAGTAAATTCCGAGAACAAGAGATAACATTAAAAGAAAAGTTATCAAAAAATAGCGCCTATAGAAATGAAACAGCAAAATATTTACTTTTTTGGAAGAAATATAGGTCAATGAAATTAATATGTGAACACTTTAATCAACCAAAAACCAAAATATATAGGATGTTATCAAGAAGTCACTTTTATCCGAAAAGAAAAACATATACGAAATCTGAAAAAGAATATGCGACCATTTGGTCTAAAAAGAATTTTGGCGTTGAATTGCTAGGAGGGAAATGCGTTTCCTGTGGTTGCAAAAATATCGTTGTTTTAGAATTTCATCATGAAAAAGAAAAAGACTCATCGATAAGCGATATGTTACGAAAATCAAACAAAACTTCCATGGAAAAATTTAAAAAAGAAATATTAAAATGCGTAATATTATGTAGGAATTGCCACCAAGAACTACATCATAAAATAAGTCAGAACTATCAACATAAAAAAGAAATACTGAGAATACATGGAAGCGAAAAATGCCAAGAATGTGGATATAATAAAAACATTTCTTGTTTGGAATTTCATCACAATGACCCAACTACAAAAAAATATAAAATTGGGGAAATTACAGACCCCAGATTAAACATAAATAATTTATCTCGTTTCAAAAAAGAAATTAGGAAATGTTCAGTTCTATGTTGTAATTGTCATCAAATGCGCCATGTTAATATACAAAAAATGAAAAATTTAAATTTATTAATATCCATAAAGACAAGACTCCTGCACATGTATTACTAAATACGACCTCCCCATCCATTGGCATTTACTTTTCTACTTCGGTCAAGGCGAGTTAGCTGCAATAATTTTTTATTTTCATTTTGGTGTTGTATGTCTAGTTTAATTTGTTCAGGACTTTTAAAGTGGGGTTGATGAAAAAGCATTATTTCTTCTATACTTTCTCCCAACCATACAACTTTACATATATGTGACATTCTAAACAATAAATCATAGTCCTCTGAACCCCATTGAATCATTTTCTCATCGAACCCCCTTACCTTTGTCCATTGCTCAATATTTGCACATTGGCACCCCCCCGCAGTCGTTCTCTTCTTAATTCGCCCACGTTTAATCAACTCAACATCCTTGAATGGATCGACTTTACCGCTATAAATCATATTTGCAATCGGAGGTTTCCAATACATAGTCCTCGATTCAATAAAAACTTCAGGCTTAAGATGCTCGACAACAGTTTCAATAAATTTTGGAGCAAAAAACATATCAACATCCGTCGTTAAAATGTATGGCGAACTTGCATTTCGTATTCCAACGTTATTCATCCTTGCCCGCTCAAATTTTTCGCCTAATCGAAGCTCTGCAATACGAATAGGAAATCCGTTCTTCTTCTGAGAGGCGTATTCTTTAATCTCGTCTATATTTTTGCTTCCGCCATCTGCTATCACAAGCTCAAAATCTCGAAAGGTTTGATTCTCAAGGGATTTTAGAAACCACGTTGTCGGTGATGATCCCAAGTCAAATCTATCTCTATTTGATACAGCTATTGAAAGTTTCATACTCTTCTCTTCGGGTGGCCAAATATAGCGCTCTCTTTGTTAAATAACCCTCTTCTTATATTGCAACATTCTGGCTCGAAATGATCTCTATAAAATTGAATGCTTTTCCACCCGCCATATATCTCATCTGTATATGCACCATAATAAATCTCATCTAACCATCTATCCCTTAGGCCTTCCTGCTTCTCATAAGTCATCAGCTTTGTTGGAATTGATTTGTCTGAAATATAAACAAACGCTCCACTTGGTAAAACCCTAGCTGCAAATCTTTCATTCTTAGGGTTATCTCGATGAGGCATTTTTACGCTGCAATATTTAAAGAGAGGAGCTTGAAAACTATCTTTCTTCCTCAAATCATCCCATAAAGTCGGTGGTAATGGCTTAAATGGCTGAGTATCCCAATCTAAATAAATAATTTCGTCAAAGTCTCGCATGGCGGCTTCCATTAAATAAACCTTATGCAACCATATTCTCCTGTTAGGATCAAACAGATGATTACTTTTGTCAACTAGGAAGCTATTAAAACCCAAATCTTCAAGATGCTTATGGTTATCCTCTCCTAACGTATAAACAATAAAATCTTTCCTCATATAAGGATTTTTACTAACTGTTATATACTCATTTTGTAATGCCGAAAAATTTTTAGCAAAATGGTCTTCTTTATGAAGATCCCTACTTCCCCATACGCACCTAATAAAACTCTTCATTATTTATCCCTCGATTTCTGGCAAATCATATTCATAAACAGGCATCCCATTTTTCTTTGCCATCTCAGTTTCCTTCATCGATTGCTTGCCTCCTCCTACACGTACCAAGCAATCAATATAATCTATAAATTTTTCAGACTCGTCCCCAAATTTCTTACCTTCGATTATTGTTTTTGATACATTATAACAATCATATTTTTGAGCTTCTTCTGCCGTCAATCCAACTGTTATCCATTCTTTCTTATCGGCGATTTCATATGCTAACTTGGGTATTCCACATGAAGTCAATCCAGATACCAGCTCGTATTTTTTGCTTTTATGAACCTTAGTAACTAAATCCAGTGCGATCTCCAAAAGCGCCTTGGCTATATTATGATCAAAAATATCATCATTTGAATATCCAACGACTCCTATTTTAAATAAGTCTTCCATCATCTTCCTCCTTGATAATGTATAAAACATACATTTTTTGTTGCTAGTTTTTCTGGGGTATATGGCGAACTTCTATGTAAATTACAAAACATAGGTTCGAACAATTCCCAATATTTCTCTATTCCCTTCCATCCACCGGCAATATCATCCGTTAATTTTGCCCATGCTGGCTCATCATTATCTCCCTTACCTAATTTCCCCCACAATTCTATCGCCTTTTGAGGTAAAGTCTTATCTCTTAAGTATATGAATCCGCCGTTTGGCACTTTCCTAAGCTCTTCGTCTCTCCAATAGGCTTTTCTTCTATGATACATCTGTAAAGTTGCCTGAAATACTTCCTTCTTACCCATTTCGTCCCAAAATGAATTAGGCAATTGTTTTTGAGGGAAACAATCCCAATCCATATATACTAACTCATCATAACCATCGACTTCCATAGCATGCTTTATTATTTCCAACTTATGACGATACTGATGCTTTATCAAATCAAATTTAGAAGGCTCTTCATAAATCAACTCGCAATCAAAACCCAACTCTTTCAACCCTTCGTAATTATCTCTCCCCATAACATAAGTTTTGAATGGCTGATTAAACTTACTGTCCTTTATAAACTGTATATTTTTATTAACCCTAAATCTTCTTTTAGTAATACGATGACTTGAATCTGGTATTCCCCACAGCGCTCTTATGAATCCCCTTTTCATGACTTCCCTGCCGTATAGCTAATCGATCTATTCTTGAGATCCCTTTGAGACTGTATATAGTGCATGAAACATACATCTTTTTTCATTGCTAAATCATCAGACGCAGACTTCTTCCTAAGATTACATACTTCTGGCTCAAAATATTTCCAATATTCATCTACCCCCTTCCATCCGCCAAGAATGTTATCTGTCAATTTTGAAATACAAATTTCGTCCCAAAATTTCATTTCAGGAGGCATTTCTTCCCACACCTTAATTAACTCTTTTGTAATTTCTTTATTCCCTATATAGATGAAACCTCCGTTAGATGTTTTTCTCCAATCTCTTTCTCTCCATAAGCATTTTCTTCTGCGATACATCATTAAGTTAGATTGAATGGCCAATTTACCATGTAATCTATCCCATAAGTCTGTAAAGATTGGTTTAATTGGAACACAATCCCAATCCAGATAAATAATTTCATCATATCCGTCTTCATGCATAGCGTAATCCAACATATCTAATTTATGCCTCCAAAACTCTTTTTGCGGATTATATAGAATAGGACGATCATCTAATAATTTGATCGAGCACCCCATGTTCTCTATATTTAATCTTTTAAGGCATTCATAGTTATCTTTCCCAAAAACATAAACATCAAAGGTAGGGTTATATGGATTATCTAAGGCGACTAATATCTCTTCATCCATTTTTGTTCTTCTGCCAGAAGGCGTAGTCCACCCTTCGTCATATTGTTTCGAATAATCTCCCCAAAGAACTCTGATAAATCCTCTTTTAATCATTTGACACTCCATAAAACGAACAAACAGATGGGCACCAATTTATTACATTTTGTTTATCTTCTTTACTGACTTTTTTATTAATATATTTTTTCTTCAAAACATCTCCTGACCTAATATGCAATTTACCCGTACCATATTTACCATTATGGGCGTAACGCCTGTTATTCCAACAATAAGACGGGAAATACTCATGGTTAAAGCGTCTCATATCTTGAAGATTTCTGCGAAAATCTAAAAATGATTCGTCAACGTTAAATCCATTCTTATCTAATTGTCGAATAACTTCTAGCGGCCTTAATACGAGATCTTCATATCGGACAATGGCATCAAATTTATCTTTCTCTAGAAAATATTTCTCTAATAATTTGAACTTATTTCTTGATTCAGCCCCCCATGGTTTTGATTTCAAACTGACCAAGTTATGACACGGATTTCTCAAGAATAAAATGGTCATGTCTGGGCAATAAGACTTTTTATGATCTTCCAATGAAAACTTAGTCGCAATAACGCATTTTAGTATAACGTCGCATTTAAGATCAATAAAAGGAGCCAGCTCTCCGTCCCACAAATCTATTATAACAAAAGAGTCTTCCCTTTGTCCCATAAAATAGGAAAAAAGACTTGCGCCGCTAGATTGCATACCATATATTAACGTCTTCATATCGAATTTACATTTTTATTCGCATTACAAAAGTCTCTAATTATTGCGTCAGATGATCTATTAGATTTATTTAATCGGGTGCAAATCCTCGCAACTTTATTTGGAGCTATGTGAGCAAAAATTGGCGGTTGAGAGATGAGAGACGGAGAGCAGACTCTCGTATTCGCCCATGTATAAATATATGGCTCATACTTTTCCCAATAACAATCTCTATTCCATCCTCCCATCCTATCGTCAATATATTTGGCAATGACAATCTCTTCCGACCATGGCTCACCCATATCATGCCATGCATTTATTAGATCGTCTCCTATTTTTGCTCCACGCACATAAACCCAACTTGCCTCTGGAATTTGCCGAGTCTCATTTTTTCTCCATATGGCTTTTTTCCGATGATACATTCTTAATATCGCTTGAATAGGCTCTTTTTCATAAAGCTTATCCCACATATCATTGGGCAAAGGACGAATAGCCATGCAATCCCAATCTAAAAATATAATTTCATCGAATTCTTGAAGCCCACATTTTAGTACTTCCAGTTTATGGCGAAATTGTTTTGTATCCATATCCCAAACAATAGGTCGTTTATCAATCATTACCGAGTTAAATCCCTGATCTTCCAAAAATTTATGATTGTCTTCCCCGAAAGTATAACAAACAAATGGTTGCGCCATTTTATTCTTTTTTAAAATGCGCATATTATTATCTTGAATGGTTCTTCGCTTATACATTCTCCGTTCTTTATGCTCGTAGATTCCCCAAAGCGCTCTTATAAAACTTCTTTTCATGAAACTTTTACCTCTCCCTTAATATCTAAAGCATATGCATAAAACAAGCATCCTTGCTCGAATTCAATTCTTCTGAAAATACTGATTTTTTTCTTAATTTACAAACTTTAGGCTCAAAACGATCCCAATACACTTCTACTCCAGGCCATCCACCGCATACATCATCTATATATTTAGAAATTGAAGGTTCATCATCAAACATAAAGCTTTTTTCCCTTAAACGAAGATCCAGCCCCCTCGCTTGTCTTTTTTCCCGCTGCTGTTTTGCCCAAGCGCTCAATTCTTCCCAATTTCTAATGATATGTTGCGGTATTTTATTATCAGCAACGTAAATGAATCCACCATTGCAAGTTTTTCTTAAATCTACGTCTCTCCATAAACACTTTTTTGTTCTATATAAGAATAGATTAGCCTGCAAAGTAGCTCCCTTGCCCAAAGTATCCCAAATATTATCTGGAAGCGGCTTAGTCAATATGCAATCCCAATCAAGATAAACAATAGCGTCATAATCATTCATTGCCCGCTTAATAACTTCTAATTTATGGCGATAAAGTTCATCTTTCATATCCCACTTAATACTCTCTTTATCGATCATGACGCTTTTAAGATTATATTGGCTAAATATATCGGCATTATCCTCTCCAAAGTAATATGTAACAAAATCCATAGGGTAAGGCGAGTTGACAACCCTTTCGATATCAGATAAAACCTTCAAACGTCTTTGGGTGACTCCATGGATATCTTCCCTCATATCGCCCCATAAACCCCTAACAAAAGCTGTCCTCATATTGTGAACCCCATCTTTTCGGAATAATATCTCAACTCCTCATCTTTTAACAAGCTCTTAAATGATGAATTATCTTCAACAGTCTTCCATCGATTAAGGACATCCATTTTTTGCCCATCACTTTTAAATTTCATATTATCAAAACTACTTCCGTATTGCTTGCTCGTGCCTACCTTCATGACTACGTTAAGTCTTCTATCGGTGAAATTTAAATTCAATTTCCTTGCTATTTCTCTGCGATAATTTTCTGATTCAAACCACTGATCATATGAAATCATCATTTTCTCATTAGAAATAGGAAGAGATTCGAAAGAAATATAATTAGTCTCCCCTAATACCTCTTTGGCCAAAGCTGTCCATGTTTTGGAAAACTTATCATGACATCTGAGCCTCTTATTCCTACTCCATTTTAAAACGCTAGCATACTGATTGTATGGATTACGCATAACGATAACGCAATCTGATCTGGCAGAAAACTCCTCTGCTCCACTAATTTTAGCAATATCTATTCTCTCTTTGTTTAATGCGGGGTTGACGCCTATATGAGGAGTTGTAAATTCGGTTCCCAAAAATATAGCATCCATACCCTTACGAATAGAAGTATCTTCGCATATTTCCCAATCATCTTGTTTACTTGGCTCAAAATACCACCAAGGAGGCTTCAATCCGTGTACATGCTTAGAGGATTCGTCCCTTTGTGACATTGCGTTTTTAAAGCACACATGTTCAAAATGCCCGAACATCCAAGAAGCAACCGCATGCTGTCCAGTACGCTGTATTCCCATTATATGGATTTCTCTACCCGTCAAATACCGCATGGTTTCTCCCGTATGATAACCTCTTCCTGTACCTTTTCGGGAATAACATCTCGCCTTGGACTCTCTTGATAGTTTAATAATATTTCGGGAATCCTAGCATAACTCGGAATTTGAAGCTTACCAAAATCTATCGGATTCGATTCAAACTTGACCTCTATCTTATCGCTTGTATATTCATCATCCTCTTCTCTATCTTCTACATGTTGTTGCTTTTCAACATCGCTAAGTCGTTTTCTTATTGCCTCAATCCCCTTACGCCCGTTCCCCTGCGCAAACCCGAAATTTTTCTTGAAATTCATAGTTCCAACCGTATGCGGGTCAAAACGATTTGCGATATAGAAACAAAAAGTGTCTTGTGTAGGAGCGGGCAATTTCCTCTCCCTTAATAAATTGACGCAAAACTTTGTGAACTTAGTCTTATGCAGTTGAATAAACGATATCGTTCTTTTTGTATTGTGGAAAAAACGAGTTCCATCAATACGACCTTCGCTTATCATTGGTTTTGCATTTTTTAGTTTGGGCTTCCAATGCCCCTTCGCCCATTCGTCTAATTGCTTAATGTGATCAACCTTACTGTAACTCCATTTATGACCGCAAAATGCATACTTTTTCATTTCGGGAGTAATAAAAGGTATATCGTTAGTTGCGTAGCTATCTGCGTCTATTTTTAGCCAATAATCGGTTTGTACATTTTCAGCAGTACCGAAAACAAAGGCGCTCAGCATTTCTTCTCGATGACTATCTGCGTTATCCATACTCCATGGAATAATCCTGACATTGGGTAATTTCAGAAAATCTAATCTTGAATCGCTTTCTGGTATGCCGTGTACGAATACAATAACTGGGTATTCGTCGATATTTTTATACTTGCGCCAATTAGGGAATGTCTCTCGCAGGATATCAACATACTTTTCATCACAAGCAGTAACGATAGTAACATCTTGATCATTACTCAAATATTTTTTTAAACGCTTATCAGCATATTGGAGGAAATTTTTTATATTAGCAATATTTTTATCTAACATTTCATGGAAAACTTGCTTCCATATATCGCAAAGTTCAAAGTCTAAGCAGTGCTTTTGGCCATGTGCATGCAAAATTCGAATATCTTCTGTGTTTTGTCCAAATTTAATACTAGTGTTAAACTTTTCATCAATAATTTTGCATTTCAACCCCCATTCATTAATCGAAGGGTATAAAATTTGAAATGCCACTTCATCGCTAATAAATATTTTATTTAGAAATCCCTCATTAGCTAATTCTACCCAATCATGAACAAATCTTGACCATTTATCAGACTTATTAAAGGCCAAAACTCCAGTATTAATTGCCGGATTGTGTTCTAAGGCTTTACTTATGTGGTGTTTATTAGCGATACCTTCGAAACTTCTTATTCTTTTTGCAATTGTTCTCCCATCCGACCACCAGTTTATAAAATGAGGTATAGCGATATCACAATCGCTTAACGCATCGAAGATCTCATTAATAGGCCCAGTAATAACAGTATCTGAATCTAACCATATCGTTTTATCATACGGAGAATGTTGAAACATTTCTGTTTTTCTCGCTAAAACTTTTATTTCTTCCTTAGAATCATTTCTAATCACATTGACATTAAATTTTTCTATTTCTTCTATCAACATTTCGGTACATGAGCAAGGTTCTTCCACATAAAATGTAATTGGCCCATCATAATGCTTCCTGAGGGAATACAAGCAAACTAAAATTCTTACAACCATTTTGTCGCCCCGGTTAAACATTATTATTCCCTCAGAAACCATATTTGACCCCTTCTCGTTTTTTAATTTCATGAGATAATTCCCCCAATTTCAATAAAGAATCTCGTTTTCTTTTTAGATATATTGTAGAATTATCATAAATTTTATTTCGCAATTTTATAGAATCATTTTTCTCTAAACAAATTACATAAGTTTCGCCAAACCAATGCGACTCACCATTAATCATTTTGTATGATGCGGGAACTGTAATAGTTCTTGCTTTGAATTTAGGAATTACAGAATCCAAGATATTATACAATTTACTCATGAAATTATAGCTCCCGCCCGTAAAACTCATTCCTCTTTTATGAGCACATCCATCGCCATCAAAATACCCACGTATAAAGTCGAACAAATAATCTTTCGGAACTAATGGGAATTCAACATCAATAGATTTCCTTTCTTTTCCGCCTAAATGAACTATGTCCTGATAAATAGTTTTAGAATTTATTGAAAGCTCTTTATATCCTTCATGACAATTATAAAGAGGCCGGTGTGTCCCCATTAGAGCGCCAATTTCTTTAAGTATATACTCGTCATCACTTTTTTGAGTAATTCTAAATCTATATCCGCTTCCATATGAATGGCAAATACATCCGTCGGCAAACCATAACCCCAGCACATAGGCCATGTCTTTATTCCAAAGTTTAAAAAAATCATGATTCAGGTCATACTTCTGTTGCCCTCCTTGAACATTACCGTTGCCCAACCAATGCCCAAAAGAAACCCATCCACAATTTTTATAAACAACATTTGCAGTTCTAGGTATTTGCGGATGTTTCAACCCAGACTTGCAGTATTCATCCCATTTTTTTTGACTATTTATGCCTCTTTTTTCGCACTCTTGAATAATAATTGTATGCGCCTCATCAAAAGGGAGCCATTTATCATTTATTAAGCTTGTCATATTCTTCTTTTATTTTACGTTTAACAAATGAAGATAGATTTAAACTATGATGATCTCTTAAAAATTTAATCATCTTCATTATATCTTCATCTATTCTCACGTTCAAATTATAACGTTTCTTTTTCATGTCTTTATTATTCTCTATTTGTCTTTACAAATCCTGCAAAAAATATTAATTTCTTTTTTAGGTGGAAACATACAGCCTGCGCTTTCCGTCCAGACGATTCTATATCATGTACCCGAAGCCAGTTATGGTCTGCGCTATGCCCGGACGCATGGGATCGAATCTGTATTGTGCTTTTATTTTGTTCAATTCTTCTGGAGTTAAATCTTCCAATGTTTTCCCTTCAGGAAGAAACGCTGAAACTTGACGATAAAAAATATCCATTTCTTTAGGTATCTCATCCCAAGTATCAACAAACTCCGGGACAGGTTCCTCGAATGCGAAATCCTCTATTTGGTTATATAATGCCATATAGATTAATTCAATACGAACATTGTCCTATCCTCTTACCAATCCATTGCATTTAACGCCTTGTCGTCTATAATTAAATCATAAGGCTTGCCAAATTTCAATTCATGATACTTAACGCCCCATTCTTCAAATTGAGACTCCGTGACCTCTCTCCAATCTAATCCAGACTTATAACCTCTGCCCGTCCAATAGATTACAGTATGCCCCTCTTCATAAAATTTATTGGCTTTTTTTATGTTCTCAGGAATAGGAACAGAATCTTGATATAGCAAACTTCCATTTGTTTTACAAATAGTATCATCAATGTCTATATAAATTATCATTGTTTATTCCTAAGTTTTTTTGACATTTCAATCTCTTTTTCAGTCACCGATTTTATGGGGCTTCCGAATGACGACTCAATAGACCGTACATATCTGACTAATCTTTCTAATCCCGCCTTTTCTAACGATGCAGATTGATCGGAACCATACATACTACGACTTAAGGTTATATGTCGCTCAATAGACGAAGCTCCCATTGCAACAGCAGCGCAAGTAGCAATAATACCGGATTCATGCCCGCTATAACCGACATTACATCCAAACTCATTTCTTAACGTCTGCATAACTAATAGATTTGCATCTTTTACTTGCATGGGATATTCGCTATTGCAATGCATCAACTCAAACGGGCAATTATTAGCTCGGAATATTCCTACAGCATCTCCTATTTGCCTTAGGGTGCTCATCCCCGTTGATATGTAAGTATATTTCTTTTCTTTGGAGATACCTTCAAGAACATCTATATCTGTTAATGTGGCTGAAGCGATTTTATTGAATTTACAATCATACTGCTTTAAAAAATTAACGCTATTCATATCCCAAGCTGACGCAAACCATTCAATGCCTTTTTGTTTACAATACCTATCTATTTCATCATATTCTTCTTTTTGAAATTCTACTATATATTTATAATCTAGATAACTTATGTATCCCCATGGCGTTTCCCGCATTTTTGATTTTTGAGCTTCTGGAACGCAAATGGCTGGATCTCTTTTTTGGAATTTCACAGCATCGCATCCGCATTCAACGGCAATATCAATTATTTTCTTTGCTATATCTATATCCCCATTAGCGTTGATGCCAATTTCGCCTATTATAAATGTATGATCGCCCCGATTAAAACTCATAATGAACCCTTTTTAAATTGATCCATGTCTTTTTGACTATCTATATCAATTGGCTTATCGATATGATAAAATACAGTATCACCATTATACAGATCAGAATTAAGATTATTAATCTCGCCTGCATTAAAGATGGACACGTAATGACTCAAATTAAAACACTTTGGGTAGTCTTGCCGACGAAAATATTCATGACTAATAATTGGAATCCCTTTGTAATTATCTTCTGCAAATAACGTTAAGCAAGGGTGAACGTCAACATCATAACAACATAACAAGCTTTTTGCATTGTTCTCTTTATAAAATTCATAAGCTTTTTTGATCTGTTTCCACTTCCTGTTAGGATAAACGAGATATAACATAACTATATCATCATTTTTATCAATCTTCCACTTATCTATCACGTCTTCTATAACAATTTTAATGGGAGTATCCGACTTAGACAATTCTAATGACCTTTTAATTGTATTCATGCCAATCTTAGCTGCAACATCAATAATAAACTCATCATCTGTGCTAACAATGGTATCCTTGTATATCTTTCTGGGGAGGCTATTAGTCGTTTGAGATAATAATATTCTATTTTTAAATGAAACACCCACAGAATTTCTTCTCGCAGGAATAATGTAATGTATCATATTACTCCCTCTATACGTTTTATATTTGAATCAATATTCATCCTGACTATACCCATCTTCTCATAGAAATCAATTAATCTAGCATTGTCATAGGCGATAAAACACTTATTAACAAAATCATCGTCATTTACTTCAACTCCAGTACTAGATATTCCCAAATCTTCTAAAAGGAATTTTATCTTATCATGACTTATCAACGAAACAATCTTGCATCCTAGCCCAATTGGTATCATTTGAGAATGTCCTCTCATAGCAAATACAGTATCTATACCATAATAAAAGTCTCTCATATTTTCTATGGGTTGTTGTACTAAATTAATATGCTCACAATCTATTTTTGATTCTACCCATTTATTTTTAATTGCCTCTGTCATCTCCACATCCCGATTGGTGTGTGAAACTAAATATATTTTCATCCCTCGCCTATATAAATTACCTACAATTATCTGCATATTTTTGATAAATCGATTGAAATTCCATTCTGAACCAAACCTTTTTAATATTTGGTCTCCAGCTAATTGGATAACTATTTTATCAGAGTCGCACGGTCTATATTCTTCGCAAACCATACTTGAGCAGAAATTTAAATCAATATCATAGCTCTCCCCCATAACCTTCTTAAGTTTGCCAATGTCGCCGGTATGCCTTAAAGAAAAGAAAGGGGATGCATCCAATAAAGTATCCATGTTTTCTTCAAAAATCGGATTATTCATCTCCTCGCCACGAAATAGATTGTATCCTATAGAATATCCGATGATTGGTTTCTCTATTTTCCTAATTAAATCGCTAGTAAGCCCCAATGACCAACCTGTTTCCTCTTTAAAATAAAAAGAGTTAATTGAAATGTGTCCTCCTCCTCCAACAACAATAGCATCGCTTTCATTAAATATCTTTAAATCCGATTCTACAAACATCTGCTGCATTTCTAAATCTATCCATGCAATCTCACCCATGCTTTTTTCAAATACAGTCTTTACAGAATTTGCAAGATATCGATCTCCTGCATTCTTAGCACTATGAGCACAAATATGAACAATTGATTTCATTATAAAAGTTCATCCATTATATTTTTTGAAACATTACCCTCATGAAAAAGAAACTTATCCTTGAAGTTTTTAAACTCATCTGAAAAATTCTGAGAACAAACTTTGTTAGATGCCCTTTCTAATTCATCCACAGTATAATTACGGGTTAACATAACACAAAAATCTCCCTCGTACAAAAACGGTACTCTTCTTCTATCGCCCCTAATATCAAAATTAATAATTGGAGTCTCAAGCATAATACTCTCTTTAATTGTTGTAGAATCAAAATTAACCACAAAATCCGAAATAGTTATCAACTCCATACTAGTATGAGGATGCCATGAAAAATCCTCTAAATACATATCCCCATGAAATTTAACATTAGTAACTGATTTGCCCCTCGATTTAACAATGACATAATATCCCATATCAGAAAGTTTTTTATTGATCTTCTGAACATCTACTTTTTCTATTTCATTATTACTTGGAGCAAAAAGTGTTACAACTCGTGATTCGCTTGGGATACCATACTTGTTAAAGATTTTATCCCTATCTAAATTAATATCATATTTTGTTGAGCCTAAGTATAAATTTTTATCGCTTACCTTATCATAATATTCCGCAAATAACTTGCTTGGAAATATAACAATATCAACATCATTGATATATTTGTCATATAGTAGCCTAAAATCAACCTGATATGTTAGCGATACTTTTTTAGTTTTATACGCAATATAGTTGTATCCCACTCCTTCTACTAGGAAAGTTATGTCCGATGGATAACTAGAAATGTCATTAACCTCGTATAACGATATATCATAGTTCTTGGCTGTTTCTATTAGAGACTTCATATGATCAGGCGGACTTTCATATTTTGTCCCTCTTGTCTCATAAAAATATTTACTCTTTATGCCCCTTCTATTTAATTCTTCTGTTATCGGGATAAAATACCTTAAAAAAGTCATGGAACCTAAGAGGAAATTAACATGCCTAGTATGACTATGCCAAAAATCATCTAAAGCGTTATTCCCTGTCATTTCAAAGCCATATTTATTAACTTCATTAATAACTGATTTTTCTCGATCATTAGCTCCGGGGATTTTCCCGCTATGCCATTCACAATAAAACTCATTTACCATTGATATAGTTTTGTCATTAATCATTGACTCTAAAACATCATATTCTGCGCCTTCAATATTCATTTTTAATATAATGTAATCATCTTTGGATAAATTCTCTTTCATCCACTTGCTAAAATTAATTGTCTTTACAGGTTTGTTTTCATCAGAAACATTCGTTTTATTTGAGCAAAGTGAATGTCCCGCCGGACTAGTTAACTTAAAAAATAAATCTGCAGCGCCATCAATTGTACTAGCCGCTGCATGATATAACTTAACTCTACTATCGTCGCCAAACTTTTCTTCTAATATATTAATTGACCCTTCGAAAGGTTCAAAGGC
>Ga0265294_10000851_pt1 | contig 41094 bp, 29 predicted proteins | sample MunlanPumphouse3_FD_192504 | JGI IMG/M metagenome (GOLD analysis project Ga0265294, IMG submission 192504) | Groundwater microbial communities from a municipal landfill in Southern Ontario, Canada - Pumphouse #3 | ecosystem: Environmental > Aquatic > Deep subsurface > Groundwater | place... | reverse complement strand
CACATGGAGAAATGACTTATGGGGCTGGAGTTGTTGCTGCAGATAAATATGGATGTGAAGATTTAGTTGATCCCCGGCAATGGGCAACTGGTGAGATTGCTGAAACTTATGAAAAGTATCCCGGAATAGGCATTCTTCTGCCAGCAATGGGTTATAGTGACCGTCAAATTAAAGACCTGGAAAAGACCATTAATGATGCAGAATGCGATAGCGTTGTTATCGCCACACCTATTGACTTAAGAAGTATTATTAATATTAAACATCCTGCCTGTCAAGTTAGCTATGAACTTCAAGAGATAGGTAGACCTAATCTGGAAGATGTCCTTCAAGATTATTAATGTTAAAAAAAGCTAAGATATAAAAATTAAATGGGAGCAGAACATTGAATCTGCTCCTTTTGATTCTAATAGAGGATATTATGGATAAAATAGCTGTTCTTGCCTTAGGTGGTAATGCTATCATCAAAGCAGGAGAAAAAGGTACTATTACTGAGCAATTTGCTAATACTCGTGCTTCTTTAGGAGGTGTGGTAGAACTCATTCGTCAGGGTTACAGATTAGCTATAACACATGGGAATGGACCTCAAGTAGGAAATTTACTTCGTCAACAGGAGTTAGGAGAGAAGGAAGGAATTCCTTCTTTACCTTTAGGTGTTTTAAATGCAGCTACTGAAGGAACTATGGGTTATATGATAGAACAGAGTTTGCAGAATAGACTTCTGTTATCTGGAATTGAAAGAGAGGTTATCACTATCATTTCTCAAGTTATTGTAGATAAAAATGACCCCAGTATGCTTAATCCTACCAAGTTTGTGGGAAGCACTTATTATACTAAAGAAGAAGCAAAAGAACTGGAACATAAATTAGGATGGAAACTAAGAGAAGATTCAGGTAAAGGATATCGTCGCGTTGTACCTTCTCCACTTCCTCAGCGAATAATTCCGGCTGAAACCATTAAAGAAATGGTGCATGAAGCTAAGATCGTAATTGCTGTAGGTGGTGGAGGAATTCCAGTCTATATAGAAGAAGACAACACTTATGAGGGTGTAGATGCTGTCATAGATAAAGATTTTGCCAGTTCTCTCCTGGCTTGGAATATTGAAGCAGATTTATTTGTGATTTTAACCGGAGTGGAGAAAGTTGCCATCAATTTTGGTAAACCAGAGCAGAGAAATCTGGACTATTTAACTATTAAAGAAGCAAAGTACTACTATAATGAAAATCAATTTCCTGCAGGAAGTATGGGTCCAAAGATAAAGGCAGCTATTGATTTTCTTGAGCGAGGTGGGAAAGAGGTGCTGATAACTTCCATAGAAAAAATTGTTCCCGCTTTTGCTGGAAAAACGGGAACAAGAATTATACATTAATATAGGGGTGATTCTACCCCTTTTTATTTTTCTGCTGAATTAATCCATCCATCAATCAATTGAGGTAATATCTCTCCTGCCTTGCCCTGGTGAAATTCATCTATAAAGTCACCATTTTCCATAGGATTGAGATTTACAGCTATGGTATGAGCTCCAAAATAACTAGCTGTCATAACAAATCCTGCTGCTGGATATACTACTCCACTGGTTCCAATCATCATAAAAACATCACAATTATGCAGTAAAGCATCAATCTTATCCAGATGATAGGGAATTTCCCCAAACCAAACAATATCCGGTCTCAGCATTCCTTTACATTTGGGACAAAGAGGAATATCTTCTTCCAAATTTATATCTTTTATAGGAAAATGATGGCTACAGCGAGTGCAAAGACAGGTATTCAAGGAACCATGCATTTCTATTACTCGTTTATTTCCAGCAGCAGTATGAAGTCCATCCACATTTTGAGTTATGAGATAGAAATTATCCTGAAGCCAATCTTCAAGTTTAGCAAGAGCAAGATGACCGGGATTAGGTTTAGTCTGCAAAGCCTGTTGCCAGCGTTCCTTGTAGAATTTCCAGACCATTGCTGGTGCTTTTCTGAATGCTTCTGGTGTTGCTACATCTTCAACTCTATGATTTTCCCACAAACCTCCAGCATCACGGAAGGTTTTAAGGCCAGATTCAGCGCTAATACCTGCACCAGTTAAAACAAGAACTCTTGTATCTTTAGTAATCTTCATTATTTCATCAACATCATTTTGCCTGAAAGGTTTTGTTCTCCATTGCTTAAACGATAGAAGTAAACTCCACTAGTTACAAGTTTACCATTATTATCTAACCCATTCCAGACGATATTATGTTTTCCAGCTGGTAATTTATCATTTATTAGAGTGCTAACTTTTTGTCCTTTCAAATTGAAGATCTCCAGTTTCACTGGTGCATTTTTTGGCAAACTAAAGGATATTGTGGTAGTTGGATTGAAGGGATTGGGATAGTTTTCGTATAATTCAAAATGAATAGTTTCAACTAAATCGCTGTTGGGTACCTCATTTTCTATATACAAATCATCAATATACCAACCCTCTTTAGTTACTGCTCCATCAGAACCAAAGATAAACCGAAATTTTACTGTTCCAGAATAACTAGAAAGGTCAAATATAGCTTCAGTCCAGTCAAAAGTCCCGGAATAAACATTAGTATTTGCTGGGAAAGGAGAAGCAGGATTGTTATATATTCTGTATGGATATCCTCCCAAGGGAGTAATTTGAGTCCATTCACCTCCATTAAGAGACATTTGCACTAAACCTCCATCCCAAGCATACTGAGGGTAAGTATTATGATTTTCAGCTGCAATCCAGTGAAAGAAATGCAATTGAGCATTTAAAACCAATGGTAGTTCTGGACTTTCCAGTACACCGTAAGCACGATTGGCATAATTACTGTTGTTCAAACCTCCAAATTTCATAGACCAACTTCCGTTAGCAGTATGATTTCTATAATCCTCACGATGCCATTGATTAACAAAATTAGGAAGTGGTGCAAACACACTCCAACCCGTAAAATCGTTTTCATAAGTATAATGTTGATTGCCCACATATAGAACAAAGTTACCTTCTACTGTATTTCCATTTTCTGCACTAAGCATATAACCTATATTTATTGAAGTTTCAATACTCACAGCATCGGTAAGTTGAACGCTAAATACATTCTCAAAGAATATAGAATTATTGGGGGAAACTGGAGCTAAATATGTATCAGTGGTAGATAGGATAACATTCGGATTATCACAAAATAGGATTAACATTGGTGAATAGGCATTTCCTGAACCGCTGTTACTAACCATCATATTTAAATAAGGGTTGTCTCCTGGCATTATTATGGGACACTCATTCACAAAGGTATATTCATCAATATGAAGTTCAGGTGCATTTAAAGTTATTACAAAAGGTGTTATAGCTGAATATCCATCAAATGTGGTAAGAAAATTGAGTGTAGTCATTTGATGGTCGGGAAAATAACCTTGAATTCTGATTCGGAAGACCCCTGAAATAGTAGTTGAATCTGCAACTGCAAGAGGATTGAACTCAGAGTTACCATTTAGTACTAAAATATTATTGGAATTGCTGGTAAGGGTTATGGTCCCTGTACCTGTTTGATTAACTAAACCTACATTTTTAATTGTAACATTGATACTGACTTCTTCACCAGTGTGATATAAGCCATCATTATCTATGAACTCAATTGTAGTAGGCACTACATATGGCATATTACTAGCTTCAACTATTATTTCTTGATGAAACGGTAAGAAATTAGGTGCGATAATGTATACATCGTAAGTTCCAGGAGAAATAGTGCCTAGTAATGAAATATTTATCAGACCTGAAGAACTAGCCGTAGTTTGACAGATAATATTTTCTCCATTCTTAAGGCGAAATACAGCATTAGGTGCATTAGTCTGAATTTGATAATAGTTCAATCCTACTATCCAGTGAGAAGGTAGTGCAGCAACAATTTGTTGAGGAGTATCGGTCCATGCCATCAAAGCTGGATCTCCAATAAGATTAGTCTCGTAAGTTACCCAATACATTACTGGAGTATTTGTTATCCAGGGGATATTATCAACTTTACTATCGTTAAGAGCATTCCCTAAGGCATTAATCTGTTCTCCAAAAATAGCATCTATAAATTGACGGTGAATATACTGAGAAGCACCATCAGTTGAACCTACTACACCCCAGCCATAGCGTGAGTGAGCTATCATTGCTACAGCAGCAGTAGAGATGCTGGTAAATTTTTCTGTGATGGAATCTACGGTATAAGAACCAGGATTTGTTTCTCTATTATCAAAAGCTCCTGCATAGCAACCTTGAGTAAAAATAATAGAGAAGTTATGGTTAGTCCCATTATTAGTAATAGATGTAGATGAAACTTGATTTACAGTTAGTCGCATTGTATAAGTAGTATTAGAATGTCCGAGATGATTAACAAAATTTGGTCCCTGACTTAATATAGGACGAATTTGATTAGCACCCCAGGCATCTTCGTAACCGTAAGTCCGATCATAAAGAGTTGTTATATTCCAGTTTGTAGGAATTCCCGTTGTAGCATAGCCATTTGCAGTACAATATCCTATCATTTCATCCATATAATCACCACCCCAGGTGGGACCTTCCCAAAGATATTCTCCCACAAAAAAGCCTGATTTAATCTCGGGAATGAATGGATTATTAAGATACATACTGGTTTTATTGATAAAATTGGCAATCTCATCATCAGAATTATAACAAAAACGGCCAAGAGCAAATTCGGGAACTAAATCAGCCTCCATTGGTTCACCCCAATAGCTATCATTATCTGTGTTCCAATTTCCATCTAAACAACTGTAATACATATCAGCTGGAATGTCTGCATCAACTGCTCCATCATTTCCCATATTAACATAAAAACCTCTATGAGGAATTAAATCTGTATCGCCTGCAAGTAGAACATATTTTAAGGGTTGCTGAGAATAAAAGCTGATTAAATAATTACGGATTTTTTCCTGAGTATCAATTCCAGTGTTTTCTACTATAATCTCTTGAATAGGTTTCATATATACATTTAGTCCACGATCTTCGTAAAGGTTCTTGAAAGGTAGCCATTGAGTAAGTTTTAACTGGTCATAGATAATTAAATAATCATATCCAACCAGGCGTTCTTCATATCTCGGAATAGCTTCGGGATTATCAATTATATTAGTGAGTCTTCCTGCAATATCAACATCCTGTTTCAAAAGCTTTATTGCTTCATTTGCTTTTGAGGAAGAACTGGTTACAACCGTCACCGTTATCTGGCTGTAAAAAGTGAGCTTATCTTCCATTGGATTATAATCAAAAGGACAGATAGCGGTGAAATTGATTGGATGACCAGATAAGTATTGAGTATTACTCCCATTATGTTTCTGGGTGGGATAAGAATCCGATCTATTATAAATCTCAGGATCAGCCTCTATTTTTTGGACTTTATCCATCCTAGAAAGTATGACCGGTGGCTGTATAGGAGCTACTTTTTTATCTAAATAAAAGGTTTTAGCACCTGATAAACTGATCTGAATATCAATTGCTTCTTCACCAATAGGCAAAAGCAGTTTTGTGCCAAACCAGGGTAAATTCGGTGCCCCAGGATTACCATAACTTTGTGCTCCTGCCATTTTTACCGTGAGATAATTCTCTTCCTCTTTTATTTGTGGAGCTTCTAAAGAGTAAGTGTGAATAACATTAGCAGTTATAGGTAATAACAATACCCATAATAATGAGGTTAACAAAAAAGCTTTTTTTGTTTTCATAATTTATTCCTTTGTTACATTATAAAATTCGCAATAAATGTTCCAAATCCCATTTATTCTCTCTATAATATTTATTAATAATCTTATCATCATTTTCCATTTTATATATCCCCATAATCTTGTCTATAAAAAACTGATAAATCTCTAAAATCCTTCATATAATCTTTGCAAAGGTATTTTTTCTAATTCAAAAACATTCTTTATGAGATTTAATGAGAAAAAGGAAAATTTATTGACAATAATTGAAGTTCCGGTGAAAGAGAGCATAAGATTCAAAACATTATTGTGTAAAGTTTGAGAACAATAAAAGGTTTTCCAGAATACACAAGAATGACTGAGAATTTTTATTAAATTAAGGTTTTAATCTGAAATAAGGTTTGAGAAAACCTTCAGATAAGAATTTAATAACAGATAAAATTATAAAAATATGGAGCTAGCGCTTTTGTTGGTTTATATAAGTTTGGGAGTTCTATTATCACTGAGAATTGGTCGGAATCTCAGAAGGGCCTGGCTTCAAATAAACTATCTTCTTGGAGGTAAGATTTGGGTAATTTCATAACAAATTCCGGTAATTTTAACTTAAAAACAAGAATATCATCTTTAATTGGAGCAAGTAATGAGTTGAAGTTTTTAGTAGGGTTCTTTTATTTCTCTGGTATATTAGAGTTAATTGAGAGCTTAGAAGCAAATCCAGATGTAATTCTCAAGATCCTTGTCGGATTGAATGTAGACCGTCAAAGCTATGGTTTGATAGAATATGCAGATCAATTAAATAAGAATCGCGCTGAGAAAATTGAGGATTATCATAAATCTGTTCTAAAAGCTTTGAATAATGACGACTTTGACAATGAAATTTTCTATCAGCAGGCATTTTTCATAATTAATCAAATTATCTCGGATAAAATTATTATTCGCAAGACTTACAAATCTAACCATGCCAAGCTATATCTTTTCAAATTAAAAGAAACTCAGGTAGGGCGAGAAGAACTTTTCATTACGGGAAGCAGCAATCTCAGTAAGCATGGTCTTATAGGTCAGGAAGAGTTTAATGTAGAAATTTCCGATTATGGATTTAAAGAAGCTGAGGAATATTTTGATAATTTATGGAAGGAAGCAATATTTATCACAGAATCATATGACGAAAAAGCCAGGCTTATAAATAATTTAGAAGAAAAGACCTTGTTAAAATCTATTCATCCTTTTGATGCTTATATGTTTGTAATAAAAACCTGGTTGGATAGTTTTTACAAAGCTGAATCAAGTAGCAACCTTGCATTTATGCTTGAGAAAAAAGGATATAAGCCATACAAATATCAAATAGATGCCGTAATGCAAGCATTGTCTATTATAGAAGAAAACGGGGGTATAATTTTAGCTGATGTAGTCGGATTGGGTAAATCTATTATCGCTTCTCTTATAGCTCATAAACTGGAAAAACGAGGCATTATCATATGCCCTCCTGGTATTATTGGAGATGATACTGCAAGTTCTGGATGGAAAAAGTATAAACAGGATTTTGAGCTTTATGATTGGGAAGTTCGCTCCGGTGGTGATTTAGATAGCATAATAGAATTTATAAATAATACTGATGGGATTGAAGTTATTATTGTAGACGAAGCACATCGTTATCGTAACAGCAAAACCGAAAGCTATGATAAGCTGAAAACTATCTGTCGCGGTAAAATTGTTATTCTGCTTACTGCAACTCCATTTAATAATACGCCTGAAGATATTCTATCTTTATTAAGTTTGTTTATCGTTCCCAAGAAATCCAATATCACTCTTAGCAACAATCTAGTGGATCTCTTTCGCTTTTATAATAAATTATTCAAAGATTATTCTTATATCCGCAAAAATTGGCGATCCACAGATTCTGAAAAAGAAGAAGTTGCCAGACAGAAATATAAAGCACTATTCAAAGAAGATGAAATACAGATTTCCAAAGTTGATTCCAGTACCAAATATCTATCAAAACAAATCAGAGAAGTTATTGAGCCAGTTACTATCCGCCGTAATAGATTGGATTTAATAAATGATCCTGACTATCAGGATGAGGTAAATGAACTCTCCAAAATTGCTGATCCTCAAGAATGGTATTACAATCTATCTCCAGAACAATCAGCTTTCTATGACCGAGTTATTAGCCAATATTTTACTGCGGATAAAGAAGTTGAAGAAAAGTTCCAGGGTCCCATATATAAACCCTATCGTTATGAAGGAGATAAAACCGGACAAACCAAACTTAGTCGTCAAGAACAGATTGACCGCTTAAGTCAGGATAACCTATATGACATCTTAAGGCGTCAAATGGTCAAGCGTTTTGAAAGTTCATTCGGTGCTTTTCAGCAAAGTGTGATTAATATAATGAATACCTATGAGAGGATAAAATCATTTATTAAAAGCTCCAATGGTAGATATGTTTTGAATAGGCAACTAATCAATAAAGTTGATATTGAGGATCCAGATTCTATAGATGAATTGCTAAATAAATTTGCTGAGGAAAGGAAAGAATTGGACGGAAGAAAGGACAAGATTTATGATGTAAATAAATTTGATTTAAAAGATAAATTCTTTGAAGATATTGATTCTGACATTAATCTGTTCAAAATGATATTAGAAGAGATAGATGCCCTTGATTTAGTTAATAATGACCCTAAACTTAATACTTTAATTGAAAATATAGAATTGACCTTGAAAGATTATTCTAACAAAAGTGAACCTGCCCCCAAAGTGGTAGTCTTTTCAGAATATGCAGATACGGTAAAATATCTTGAACCTTCTTTAAAAGAACATTTTAATGATAGAGTTCTCGTTATTACTGGATCAACTACCAAGCAACACTTAGAGGAAATTAACACTAACTTTGATGCCGCTTATCCTAAAGCAAAGCAAAAGAATAAATATGATATATTGCTCTCTACTGACAAATTATCTGAAGGATTCAATCTTAATCGGGCAAAGATGGTGATAAATTATGACATTCCCTGGAATCCAGTACGAGTCATACAGCGCGTTGGACGTATTAATCGTATTAGCCAAAAGGTTTTTGATACTCTTTATATTACTAATTTCTTTCCTTCTGAGCAAGGTGCGGATATCATAAAAAGCCGAGAAATCGCTTCTCAAAAAATGTTTATGATTCATCAAACTTTGGGTGAAGATGTCCGTATTTTTGATCCAGATGAAGAACCAACACCTGCTAAACTCTTTGAAAAAGTTCAAACTAATCCTTATGACCTGGAACAAGAAAGTCTCTATACTAAACTAAAAAAGCAGATGCGACAGTGGGAAAAAGAATATCCCGATAGAGTAAAAGCTCTGGATGAAATGCCGATTCGCATCAAGACAGCAAAACCCTGGAATTCTAATTCTCTTACACTGTTTATTCGTAAAGGAAAGTTATTCTGTGTGAGCCAGGATTCCAAAGATGAAAACCAGCAATATATACCTTTACCTATAGAAGAAGCTCTTAATAGAATAGAATGTACTCCCGATACAATGAAATTACCTCTAAGTAATAGCTTTTGGGAGAATTATAAAATGCTCAAAACGGAAGCAGAAAAATTCAACTTTAAACAGTCCTCACAGAGTAACTCCGATAAGGCATTCAACTTTTTGTCTTACCTGCTTGAACAGGAAGACCCTAACATAAAACCCTGGCGTTCTTTTATCATTATGTTAAGGGAAGATATAAGAGATTATGGAACATTACCAGAGTTTACACTAAAAAGAATATGTGATTGGGATAACAATGGAAAGCCTAATTTTTTGTCTATTGCACAAGAACTGGAAAAACTAAGTAACACTCTTGGCAAAGATTACCTGAAAAAAGTTAAAAGCAATCTAAAATCCTATGAGCAACAAATAATAGTAGCAATTGAGAATCAGGCAAAGGAGATATAGTATGAGCAATAGGAATATTGTTTTATCCGATAACTTTTCAAAAGAAGATTGGTTAAACTTTTTTAATACTCACTCGGATTATTTTACTACGATTGATAAAACATCCATAAATTATCAGGATGATGATTTTGAACAGATTATTAATTTAGGTAAAATTGATCTTCCAGATAATAATATGGTTACTGTTTTTATGCTCAAATCCAACCAATCCCTTAACCAACGTTCTTATAGAAAGAAACAATATAATAAAGCTGTAGCTATTCTAAAAAATGAGTGGGCTCAAGCCGGATTGTTTGTTTTCTATGATAATTATCACTCTTTTCGCCTTAGCTTAGTATATCCAGTATATATTGGGAAAAAGAAAGAATTTAGTAGTTATAAACGATTTTCTTATTATATTTCTAAAGATACACCATATCATACTTATGAACAACAGCTAAGCAAAGCCAAATTTAATGATCTTCAATCAATTAAAGATGGGTTCAAAGTTGAACCAGTAACAAGTGAGTTCTTTAATGAAGTAGCAATAAAATTTCTTGAACTTGTTGGTGGTGAAAGAAAAAACGGCAAAGGAATTGTTGAATATTCAGGGAGCCTGGAACTTCCGGAAAATGATTCAAAAGTAAAGAAAGAATTTGCAGTGCGGCTTCTAGGAAGACTCATATTTTGTTGGTTCTTGAAAATGAAAAAGTCATCTAAACAGCTTTCTATAATCCCAGGTGATTTTTTATCAACAACAGCAGTTCAAGATAATGATGAAAGAAGCTATTACCATAATACCATTGAGCCACTTTTCTTTGAAGTACTAAACAAGAAAAAAGAGTCACGGAAAGATTATTTTAGAAATGAAAATTGGGATAAAATTCCATTTTTAAATGGCGGACTTTTTGAACCAGATAAAATGGATTTTTATGCACCAACAGATTATGGACGATCTGTATATGTTAACACCGTCAAGATACCAAATAAATGGTTTTATGACTTGTTTGAAGTGTTTGAAAGATACAATTTTACCGTAGATGAATCAACAAGTTTAGATATTGAGATTGCCGTAGACCCTGAAATGTTAGGGAAAATATTTGAGAACCTATTGGCTGAAATAGACGAAGAGACAGGTAAAACTGCCAGGAAAAAAACCGGCAGTTTTTATACTCCACGAGAAGTTGTAGAGTACATTGTTAATACTAGCTTGTATAATTATCTGGTTAATCATACATCAGTAGATAAATCTAAGCTACAGCACTTAATAGAATCTCCCGAAACGACTCCTGAAATTGCCAAAGAAGATGTTAATTGTATACTCAATATTATTAGTTCTATAAAAATAATTGACCCTGCTTGCGGTAGTGGAGCGTTCTTGATGGGTGCAATGCATAAAATGATAGAAATTATAAGAGTTCTGGACCCAAACTCATATTTCTGGAAAGAGAAGATTGTAAGTAACATAAAAGATTCAGTGTTCAGTCAATACATTAAGGAAAAATTAAAATCAGAAAATATCTATTATATTATTAAGCTTGGATTACTTAGAGATAACTTATATGGAGTGGATATCCAGCCTATGGCAATAGAATTAACCAAACTAAGGTTCTTTCTTTCTTTAATAGTTGATGAAACCATAGTTGATGAAAAAGATAATAGAGGAATTTTGGCATTACCTAATCTAGACTTCAAATTTATTGCTGCAGATTATTTACTGGACCTACCAACTTTAAAAAACAAGGAGGTATTCTATAGTTCCGAATTAAAAGAATTAAAGGATATTATAGATTATTATTTTACATCTTATGGAGAAGATAAAGACCAAGTCAAACAAAGATTTATCAATAAGAAAAGAGAATTTAATAACAAATTTGCACTATCTGGTAATCTTACACCTGATTTTGTAACCATTTTAAACTGGAACCCTTTCTCCAGGGAATCTGTTGATTGGTTTAATCCATCCTGGATGTTTGGAATGAAGGAAAGTTTTAACATAATAATAGCCAATCCACCGTATGTCAGCAACAAAAATGTTGATAAAATAAAGAAGACACTGTATAAAGAAAAATATGGCATTTCCGATGATTTATACAATTACTTCTTTCTTCGTTCTTTGGATTTGTTGAAGCCAGGGGGGATATTATCTTTTATCAGTTCGGACACTTACTTATCAATCAATTCTAAACAAAACCTTAGAACTGCTTTTCTAGAAAATAGAATCATAGAGATATTCAAGATTAATAACCCTTTTGAGAATACTATGGTTTCTCCAGCAATTATTACTATTCAAAAAGATGATGTTAGGAAGGATTATGAATTGGTATTTAAGATTGCAGAATCACAGGAAGAGTTTTTTGCCAAAGAAAAATATCAAATCAATTCTTTAGTTTATAAAAAAACTGCCTTTAATACTTTTTTTCCGCCCACAAAATTCAATAATATGGTTTGGGAGAAATATGGTGCTAAGGTAAATCAGTTAATAAATAAATACTGGTTTATGATTAATTCCAGTGATAATATTGCCAAAAATAGTGAATTTCTTGAACATTATCGTAAAAACTTGCAACCAGGAGATCTTACCTTGCTAGGTCTTATAACTGATGGAGGACAGGGATTGGCTACTTCTGATAATGGAAGGTTTGTAGGAGTAAGAGAAAAAACCAAAGAAGCTTCCCGGATAAAGCAAACCAGACCCCAGAAATTGTATGAAGCGGTAAAAAATAATAAAATTAAAGAACTAAATATAAATTCTCTTCAAGATGCTAAAACTCGTCTTGCCGATATGACAGAACTTCAGATACGAGAACTTTTCTTCAGATTAAAAAAGGTTTACGGTAGAGATATCTTTGGTGTTGGTTATTTATTTCAGATAATCTCTGAAAGTGAGATAGCCGATCCTGCATATATGACTGAGGAAGAGAAAAATGAAGGCATTGCTGCTTATAAACCTCATTTTGTGCCTTATGATAAAGGAGATAAAGGCGGTAATCGCTGGTATTTAGATACACCATTCTGTCTGGATTGGTCAAAAGAAACCGTAAACTTTTTTATCTCAAATTCAGGTAAAAAGGGTAAGGGAATGCCCGTTGTCAGAAATAAAGAATTCTATTTCCATGAAGGATTTTGTTGGAGCGATGTTTCAAAGATTATAAAATGTAGATTGAAGGGTATGAGTGTACATGATGTAACGAGTATGAGCTTATTTACATTAATTCCTGGAATTCCTAATTGGTTTTTTGTCTGTATTCTTAATTCCAATTTCATAAGTGAGTATGTAAATAGTTTTATAAATAATACACAGCATTTTCAGATTAACGATGCCAGACAAGTACCCATAATTATACCATCTCCAGAGCAATTAAATATATTTCAGCAAATATTTAATGAGGCATATAAAATCAAAATCAAACAATTTTCGGGTGAGCTATCTAAATATCAAGCAGACCAGGAATTAAAAGTAGTTGAAGAAAGGTTAGATAAATATGTATTAAAATATTATGACTTAGAATAATTTATGCATAATACTAATTAATCTAATAATAATAAAAATGTTTTCCTATGCAACATAACATAACAAACATAAAGAAGATAAGGAAGGATTTTTCTCAAAATCCAAATTCTTCTTCGGAAAACCTAAAAAGAGTAGCGGGCGAAACTGAAATTATCCTATATGAAGTTTACTCATCTCCTTATAACGAAAGTAGATTTTATGTTCATTAATATTTTAATATAAAAATTACCTTAAATAAAGTGCTTGATACCAATCATAGAAAATTTAGCCATTATTACTTTCCCAAGAATACAGAGTTTTTTGTCTAAATAAAATCTTGACTAAAAGTCATATTCTAATCTTATGGCATTTAATAAGGCTTTTTGATAGCTAATAATAGAATTAGGGAGCTTAATTTATGAAAAAGTACTCGTGGTTGACTCCTGTATCCATTTTAATATTCGTTGTGGGTACTTTGATATTTCTTTCTCCGATATTTGTGCCGGAGGATGTTAATTGGCCTATAAAACAGAAGCTGAAATTAGGTCTTGATCTTCGGGGTGGCACTCAGATTGTTTTAACTGTAGTAACCAAAGATTTACCAGAGGCAGATAGAGCTGCTGCGGTGGAAAACAATATTCGGATAATCAGGAATCGTATTGACCAATTTGGCATTGCTGAGCCTACCATTCAAAAGATGGGGGAGAGCGATATTCTGGTTCAATTACCTGGAGTTAAGGACCCTATAGCAGCTGAAAACCTGATTATGAAATCTGCGGTTTTGGAATTTAAGTTAGTAGCAGAGCCAGATATTGCCGAGAAATTTATTAATCAGGTTGATGCTATTATCCAGGAAAATCTGGATAAATTCCCTATTCTTGCTAAACTGGCAGCTGAAGACAAAGCCTTAGCTAAAGCAGAAACCGACACGGTCAAAGCTGGAGAGGGCGTTTTTAAATCCTTGATAACTACAATGGATAGAGATCTTGCGGTTCGTTATGAGGATTTAGAGATTGTTCGTTCCTTACTTCAAGACAGCACTTTCGTTAATTTAAAACCCAAAGGTTATGACTTAGTATTAGAAAGTGTTGATGAGAAAAAGAAAGCTTCCCGAGAGCCAGTAATTATTTATGTGTTGGAATCTGCTGCTCAATTAAAAGGAACGGATGTGGATAGAGCCAGTATGGAAATAGGTCCTTCGGATAGTCCCAATCCTCAGATAGCAAATAAGCCATATATATCTTTAACTTTCACTCGTGCAGGTGCAAGAAAATTTGCCAATTGTACTGGAGATAATATAGGTAGAAGATTGGCAATTGTATTGGACAACACTGTATATTCAGCACCGGTAATACAGGACCGCATTCCTGATGGGAAAGCTATGATTACGGGTCAGTTTACGGAGCAGGAAGCAAAATCTCTGGCAATACTTTTGAATAATGAAAGTTTATCTGCACCAATAGAACCTAAATATAGCACTCAAGTTTCTGCTACCTTAGGTGAAGATAGCATACAGAGTGGTTTAAAAGCCGGACTTATCGGAATTTTGGCAGTAATAATCTTTATGATTATATTCTACAAAGGAGCCGGCTTAATTGCAGATTTTGTGCTTGTCTTCAATGTAGGATTCATTCTTGCTGCTATGACGCTTTTTGGTGGAACTTTAACTATGCCTGGTATAGCAGGTATTATTTTAACTATCGGTATGGCGGTAGATGCAAATGTTTTGATATTTGAGAGAATAAAAGAAGAGCTGGATGCAGGAAGACCACCGACTTCTGCTTTGGATGCTGGTTTTAAAAGAGCAACTGTTACCATATTAGATTCTAATTTAACCACTTTAATTGCTGCCCTGGTGCTTTATCAATTTGGAACAGGTCCAGTGCGAGGTTTTGCTCTCACTTTGACTATTGGTATTATTGGTTCAATGTTTTGTGCCATTGTCTTTAGCCGATATATAATGGAAAAAACGATGATTAGACCCGGTAAAACTACGATGAGTATCTGAGGAGTGTAAAATGAGACTATTTAAAAATGCTAAATTCCCCTTCGTTGAAAAGCGTTATATATTCTTCACTATTTCTGCCATTCTGGTTTTAGCCTCAATTTTAGGCATCATCTTCAAAGGTATAAATTGGAGTACGGATTTTACCGGTGCTGTTTCCATCATTATTAATATGCAACCTAAGGATTCAAAGTTTCCTCCTTTGAGTATTGATAACCTACGTAAAGTTATTAATGATGCAGGATTTAAAGAAGCAGAAATTCAATTTATAGGAGATTCCTCCAATGCCACTTTCCAGATTAAAGTAGGTGGCGAAGATGTAAATAAGGTTAAAGAGCAGATTACAGAAGTTTTAACTACTCAATTACCAGAATATGTCCAGGGTAGAGATATGCAAAATGATGTAATCCGTCAGATAGATGTTGTAGGTGCTAAAGCTGGTATGGAAATGCGTAATAACGCTATAATTGCAGTTTTAATATCTATGCTATTTATGATTATTTATATCTGGATTCGTTATGAGTTTACCTTTGGTTTAATGGGTATTGTTGCCCTATTTCATGATGTTATAATCCTGGTGGGAGTATTTGCTTTTACCCAGAAAGAATTTACTATGACCATTTTAGCAGCTTTACTTACTCTGGTGGGTTATTCCATCAATGATACCATAGTAATCTATGATCGTATCCGTGAAGACCTTAAGATACATAGAAAAGATTCGGTTCCCATTATTTTTAATCGTGCCATCAATTCCACTCTTAGTCGTACCGTTATTACTGGTAGCACTACCTTAGTAACAGCTCTTTCCTTGTATTTCTTTGGAGGTCCAGTAATTCATGATTTTGCTCTGGCTATGAGTCTGGGCATTATTATTGGAACCTATTCTTCTATCTTTATTGCCAGTAATCTTGTTTTAGAGACCTTTGGTCATACACGCACAGAGAAGCAAGCTATTAAACATCTAACTAAAAAGAAATAGATATTAATCTTAGGATAGATAAAAAAAAGCCGCTTTTTAGTCGGCTTTTTTTATAATAAGATAATTTAAGTTAAAGCAAAACTTTTTGTATTGACATTATTAGCTGATTTCAGGGATTAGTTTAATATAAAAATTAGGGTTAATTAGATATGAAAAAAAGGATATTGTGCTTTCTTAGCTTATTCCTTATCTTTTCTTTGGTCTTGGGAGATGAAATAAGTGAAACCCAGGAAAGATTGGAAAAAATCCAAAGAGATCTTAAGGAAATAGAAAAGAAAGCAGCTCAAACCTCTCAAAAGAAAAAAACTACAGATGTACAGATACAGAGTACTTTAAAAGAAAAGCAAAAAGTAGAAGCGGAGAAAAAGAAAACCGAAGCAATAGTGAAGAAAAAGCAACAGGAACTTACCAAGGTAAGCACTGAACTTATGAGTATAGAAGAGCAAGTGCAAGAGCTTAAAACTCTTCAGAACAATCAGCTAAACTCCCTGTTACGAATACAGATAAATAGCTCTACTACAAAAATCAAACCCAAAGAGGAACGCTATATATCTGTTATGACTGCTCAAACCAGACAAAAGTTAAATAAATTAGGTGATGTCCAGGAAGTTTTAGCTGAGGAAAAACAGGAAGTAGGAAAGGAAGTTAATGTAGCACAAAGTGATTTGTATGCTAAAACTAATATAAGTAAAAAACTTAATACTACTGTTAGGTCTTTGGAAACTCAGAAAAAGCAATTAACTAAAGAGGAGCAGCGTTTACAAAATCAGATTGCACAATTGCGGAAGGATGCTGCTCAATTAGAATCTTTGATAGCTTCTCTAACTGCTAAATCTAAAGCTTCTGGAGAAATCTCAGAAGCCTATAAAAATAGCTTTAAATCCATTGCCTGGCCTCTTAGAGGAAAAATTATCCGTAATTATGGACAGGAAACCAGGTCCTACGGAACCTCAGTTATAAGTAATGGAATAGATATAGCTGTTCCCGAATGGACTACGGTAGTAGCTGCAGATGATGGAGAAGTGGTGTTTTCTGGTCCTTATGGAGGACAGGGGAAACTTATCATAATAGACCATAAAAATGGATTCTTTACAGTTTATTCCTATAATAATGAACTTCTGGTTTCCAGAGGAGCTCAGGTAAAAAAAGGTCAACCTATAGCCAAATCTGGGATGACTGGTTCTGCAACTGAACCCTGCTTACATTTTGAAGTCCGCAAAGATGGCAAAGCAGTCAATCCTCTTGCTTATCTGGAATAAAATCCAGGGGAATTAGTTTGGTTCTATTAATTAGACCTTCCCTTCGTAAGCTGGAAAAACTTGTTTCTAATGGCGCTTTTGATAATAAGACTATTCTCCATTACACAGGAGATATGTTTGGAATAGGTTGCAAGATTTTCTCTTTTGAAGCTATTGAAAGAATCCAGAAATTGAAAGGAAGACAAAAAAAACCAGGGTTTATTGTATTAGTACCTTCTCTTGAATGGTTTGAAAAGGAAGGAATCTATATTCCGGATAAGATTATCCCTCTCTTAAAACAGTATTGGCCCGGGAATCTAACCGTAATATTCAAATGTGATGAACCCAGATTTGCTCATCTGGCAATAGAGGGTAAAGTGGCTTTTAGAATTCCAGATGATGAATTACTGCGTAAATTTATAGAGTTATTAAAAGAACCTATCATAAGTACCAGCATTAATATATCTTCATTGCCTGCGGAAAATGACTTAAATCGTTTAACCACTTTTTATTCCGAATGGTTTGATTATGCTATCCTTCCACAAAATAAAAACTATCCCTATAATTCTCAACCTTCTACTATAGTGGAATATATCAGCAGTAGAGAAGAGAAAAATCAATCCGGATTTGATGAATTGAAATGCATTAGAGAAGGTTCTATTCCTTGTTATGTGGTAAAGAATTCCTTTGAAAAACCTACTATTCTCTTTGTCTGTACTGCAAACATCTGTCGCAGTCCTATAGCAGAGAAGCTTTTTAATCATTATGCCTCCAAAATAAATTTACCTTATTCTGCTGATTCTGCTGGACTTCTACCTGGAGGACAGGCTATATCAGCTGCTTCTATGCAATTACTTCTGGAAAATGGTATTATGGAGGCAAAAGACCATATTGCTAAACAGATAACTCCTGAAATGATACAGGGAAGTTACTTAGTATTGACTATGGAAGAACGGCAAAGAGATTTTCTCCGAATGCAAGAACCTAAACAAACTCGTAAAATATTTACTTTAAATGAATATGTAGGTGAAGCAGGCGATATTGCAGACCCTTATGGTGCAGATCTGGATACATATCGGGAAACCTATAAAATTATTAACGATCGCATTCAACGGTTAATTGAAAAACTAAAGAATTCTAATTCTATACTAAAGGATGAAAGTTAAATTATGGAACCTGAGATTACTAAAGAGTTAATTGCTTCTCACGGTATTCTGGACTCGGAATATCAATACATTCTGGATATATTGAAACGACCTCCAACTTATCTAGAGTTAGGAATATTCAGCGTTATGTGGAGTGAGCATGCCAGTTATAAGAATTCTATAAATTTAATCAAGACCCTTCCTCGCGAAGGGAAATATCTTCTCGCTAAAGCAGGAGAAGAAAATGCCGGAGTAGTTGATATCGGAGATGGTTTAGCTATCTGTTTCAAGATAGAAAGTCATAACCATCCTTCTGCTCTGGAACCTTATCATGGTGCTGCCACAGGTGTGGGAGGTATTCTGAGAGATATATTTACTATGGGAGCAAGACCTGTAGCTGTTCTGGATTCTTTAAGGTTTGGCTCACTAGAGAATCCCCGAGTTCAACATCTTTTGAAAGAGGTAGTGCATGGCATTTCTGATTATGGAAATTGCTTTGGAGTACCTACAGTTGGCGGTGAAATCTTTTTTGATAATGTATATGAAGGAAATCCTTTAGTAAATGTTATGGCTGTGGGAGTGGCAAAACACGAACATCTTGCTAAATCTTCTGCCCGGGGTATAGGTAATTTAGTAGTCTATGTAGGTGCTAAAACCGGCAGAGATGGAATACATGGTGCTACTTTTGCCTCTGTGGAATTGAGTGACCAATCTGCAACGCAAAGAACTGCTGTTCAGGTTGGAGACCCTTTTTATGAGAAGCTTCTTTTAGAAGCAACACTGGAGGTGATTCAAGCGGGTTTAGTGGTTGCTATCCAGGATATGGGTGCAGCCGGGCTAACTTGTTCCAGTTCTGAAATGGCAGGAAAGGGTGGAGTTGGTATAGAACTTGACCTGGAAAAAGTGCCAGTCCGAGAAATAGGTATGACTCCTTATGAGATTATGCTTTCTGAATCTCAGGAACGAATGCTGATGATTGTGGAACCAAAAAATCTGGAAGAGGTGCAAAAGGTCTTTCAAAAATGGGATCTTGATGCCGTAGTAGTAGGAAAAGTAACTGATGATAAAATACTAAGAGTAAAGCTTAATGATAATATCCTTGCTGAAATTCCAGCTGAATATCTGGTGCTGGGTGGAAAAGCTCCGGTCTATACCCGGGAAATAAGCAAACCTGACTATATTGAAGAAAAGAAAAATTTTGATATAAATGCTTTATCTGAACCAGAAAACTATACTTCCGTTCTACATCGTTTACTAAGTGAACCGAGTATCGCTTCCAAGAAGTCCATTTTTTCTCAGTATGATTATATGGTGCAAATAGCAACCAAAGTTGAACCTGGGAGTGATGCTGCGGTAATAGCTATTAAGGGAACAGATAAAGCTATAGCTTTAAGTACAGATTGTAATGCACGAGTCTGTTATTTAGACCCCTACGAAGGTGCTAAAGCCGCTGTTGTAGAATCAGCTTTAAATGTTGCCTGTAGTGGTGCAAAACCAATTGCTATTACAAATTGCCTGAATTTTGGAAATCCATATAAACCTGATATCTACTGGACTTTTGCCGAGTCTATTCGTGGGATGAGGGACGCTTGCAACATTTTAGAAACACCGGTTACAGGTGGAAATGTTTCTTTCTATAATGAAAATCCTGATTCTGCTGTTTATCCAACTCCGGTTATCGGTATGCTCGGATTATTAGAAAATTACAGAAAAGCTACAACTCAGTGGTTTAAAAATTCTGGAGATTTAATTGCTCTTTTAGGGAATCCAGGTAACGAGTTGGGAGCTTCACAATATCTTAAAACCATTTTCGGGCTGGTAGCAGGAAAAGTGCCTTCACTTCATCTGGAATATACAAAACGGCTTATAGAGTTAATCTTAGCTCTAATTGATGAAAGTATTATTTCTTCGGCACATAATGTTTCCGAAGGGGGACTGCTAGTTTGCTTAGCGGAATCTTGTTTTACCCCTAAACGATTAATGGGTGCGGAATTAAATTTTCCTTTGACATATTCTAAGAGTGCAGAATACTTTAGCGAATCTCTGGAAAGAATAGTTATCAGCTTTAATGAAAACAGCTTAAGTTATGTGCAAACTTTAGCTCAGAAATATGATATTCCACTGAAAATTTTAGGTACCGTATCGGATAAACCGATGTTTCAGGTTAATCAAGATATAAAAGTGCCTACTGAGGCATTACATAAAGCTTATCTAACAGGAATAAAAATAAATTAGGGAGAAGGAGATGAAGATGAACATCCTTTTTGGACATTTGTTTTGGGGTATCCTGGTGATTTTAATTGGTGTCTCTTTAATACTCAAGGGTTTTAATATCAGTTTCCCCATCTTCAAGATTTTTATCGCTATTATAATTATCCTTCTGGGAGTAAAATTGCTTATTGGCGGTTGGGGAAGTACCAAAAAGAAAGATATTAATGTGCGCACTTATACATCTACCGAGAATGAGTATAATGCCATTTTTGCCGCTCAAAAATTGGATTTAACCAACATAGAACCAGATGCATCTCCGCTAGAAATTAATGCTGTATTTGGCTCTTTACAGGTGGAATTACCTGATGACATAATTTTTGATTATAATACTACCGCCTGTTGTGGCTCTATAGACCTTCCGGAAAATGCACCCAAAGATAAAACTAAAGCACGAGGCACAGTCAAAATTGAAGCCAATGCTGTTTTTGGTAAAATAACCTTTATTGTTATACCCCATCAGTCTTTATCAGAACAGGATTTATAACTTATAGAAAATATCTATGTTTAAAAGCAAGCTTAACTGTATTCTAGTTATCTTACTTGTAAGCTTAGCAACTAAATCAGTTGAAGCTAAAAATCTCGGTTATGCTTTTAGTGGGGGTAGTGCAAGAGGTTATGCTCATATAGGAATGCTTAAAGTGCTGGCTGAAGAAGGAATTTACCCAGATTATATTACAGGCACTAGTTTTGGAGCTTTAGTGGGAAGTCTGTATGCTATGGGATATGAACCCACAGAAATAGAATCTTTAACAACTAGCTGGGATGTTCAGGATTTATTTGATGAACATTATAAACGAAAGGAACTATATATAGGGCAAAAACGCTGGCCCAGCTATGGTAATTTTGAGCTTAGAATAAAAGATAATGGAAAACTGGATTTTCCGACCGGTTTAATAAACGGTGTAAAACTGAATCAGGCACTAGCACAGGTTTATATGCCTGCTTCCAATATCCGGGATTTTTCTCGGTTACCCATCAGTTTTGCCGGACTTTACCTGGATTTTGATACGGGAGAATTAATTGTTTCCACCAAAGGTTCTCTGATGCAGACCATTAGAGCAGCAATCTCTATACCTAGTATTTTTACACCTTTTGAATTAGATGGACATCGCTATGTGGATGCAGGTTTATTGCAAAATATACCTGTTCCACAGGTTCGGCAATTAGGTGCAGATAAGGTTATAACTTTTAAAGTTAATGCTGATCTTTCTGAAAAAAACCCTGATAATCTAATTGATATTTTAAGTCATACTATAGACATTGCAATGCATCAGAGTTATGAAAGTTCTCTGGCTTTAAGCGACTTAATTCTGGAACCAGATTTAAGTGAGTTTTCTAGTATGTCCTATGATAGAGCTAAAGAGATAATAGCTGCGGGAGAGCGTTATGCCCGAGATCATATTGACGAGATAAGAGCTTTTCGGGATTCACTTTTAGCGGAAGGATATGTATTTAAGAAACCTCAAAAAATTCCTATTCCGGAAAAATATCCCATTTTAGCTCAAGATTGTATTGGAAATAGGTATGTTAGTTCAGCTAAAATAAAAGAATATTCAAGATTGGAAACGGGAAAGAAATACACTGCTCAAGAGATTGTCCAAGCCTCAAAAAAAATATGGAATTCACAATTTTTTAAAATAGTATACCCGGTTTTAGAACCAATAGAGCACGGATATAAACTGATTTTCTATGTACAGGAATACGAACGACGAACCATTATTGCTAATATGACTTATACCACTGAAGAAGATCTTAATATAAGCGGAGTATTAGAACTGAATAATCTAATGCTGAAAAATTCTAAGCTGATAGCAGGTTTTACTCTTGGAGGAAGATCAGAATTAAGCTTGGATTATGTTAAAAATTTCGGTGAATTCTGGGGGTCTTATTTTCGGATTTTTCCCTATGTCAGTGAAAAAAGATTGTATCTCTATGATGAAGATTTTTATAAAATCTCCAGTGTAAAATCTTTGGAATATGGTATCACTCCTGGACTGGGCTTTTTTGCCCATGATGTTGCTATTGCTGAAGGCTTCTTCTATAGTTATAGAACACGACTCTACCGTGATGTTTCTGCAGTTGCACCGATAGATTCCCTTTATTTAATCTCAGGATTAGGGGTTAAAGTGTATCATGAAAGCCTGGATGATGATATCTTCCCATTATCTGGTATTAGCATTTTTTCCAAATTTAATTTTGCACCTTGGAAACAGATTAGCGATAGATTATACAATAAAGCAGTTGTGGATATAAATGCCTATGCACCTATCTCCAAAAATATCTCTGTGCATGGCGGTTATAATTATGGAACTTATTTTGGTGCACGCGAGGAAAGCTCCCTTGATCCATTCTATTTTACCGGTTCTCATGGCTATAGAGCTTATCCAAGATATGCTATTAGTTCACCTCAATACTATTATTATACTCTTGCAACTATCTTGAATCCTAAAAAAAATGCATTTGTGGAAATTGGAGTTCAGGGTTTAAATTTTACCAATGAAAACCTATGGGAATTTGACCAGAAGCTACAATGGAGCTTTTTTACTGATATCGGATACCGAACTTATTTAGGTCCTATTCATTTTAGTGCCGCTTTTAGTAGGGAATATTCACCCTGCTTCTATCTCAACCTGGGCTATGATCTAGATTTGTTCTGGTTCTCCAGAAAATAAGTAGGTCTTAGTAAAAGCTATAATAATCTCCCTGGTATCAATTTATTGTCTCTAAAATCCATTTAATACTTAGTTCCAGTTTAACTAATTACCTCTTTTAAATGCACTTAGCTCTCTCCTTACTCTCCCTTGACGCTTTCTTAGCTAAAGTGTTAAGAGAGAGTCAAGTAGGAGATTGGGAGAAAATAACTTACAAATATTAATTTATAAATAATAAAAAGCTAAATAATCAAGCTTTAAGGTTGGGCTAGATTATATATAACCAATTAGCAATAAATGCTATCAGAAAGAAAAATAGAAGCCAGTTTTGTTGTTTTCTCGTAGCTACTAAAGATATTCTTAGCTTAAAAAGAGTTGTGCAAATTAATTGTATTATAAGGCAGATAGTCACCAATAGCATTAATGGATTGTAAGATATAGCTTTTATAATATGACCTTGAAACAGGGCAGTAAAAGCACGATATAAACCGCAGGTAGGACAATTTATATGGGTAATATTTTTAAACCAGCATAAAGGCATCTTATAAGGAAGAAAAAGATATATTGAGAAATAGGTTACCAGAAGGAAAAAGAAGAGTAAAATAGGTATTTTTCCGTAGGGGAAACGAGTATCAAGTTTTTCAATACGCAAGCGCATCGTTTTGATTAGAGCTGAGTTCTAAGAGCTAAATATGGAATAGTCCATTAGAAGCAGATGCAGCAACTCCCATAACGAAAAACATATAGGCTAAAATCATAACCAAGCCTAAAACGGTTAGAGATACGGAGATTATTCCCAGAATTCTTCCTGCATTGGTAAGGTCTCTACCTGAAGGGTCCATAATACCGAGGTCCATTTTTTTGAGGTCTTCATTTCCAAATATCCAGGCGAGTAATCCAAAAATAGCACAGGTGAAAAGTCCCAATAAGCCAAAGATTAATATTAACACTCCTCTATGTGGTTGCATAGGAGAATATCGCCAATATTGGTATTGTTGTCCTGGTGGCACTTGATGTTGTCCTTGAAATTCCATAAAATCCTCTTAATATTTAAGGCAAAACAGGGAAACATAATTTCCCTGTTCTAACCTTAAGTTGATACAATTTTTTAAAGAGGTAATGCTGCGCTGATAAGGAAACAAGCAGCAAAAGAAATAATGGCATAAAGTTCAGGATACACGGCTAAAATTAGGGTGTTGGAAAAGACATTATGGCCATTACCAATGCTTTCAATGCCTGTAGCTACAACTCTTGCTTGAAAATATGCAGAGATAAGGTTTACTAACCCAGAAATAAGTCCAGCACCAAAAATAGCAGCTGCAGTAATCATATTAATATCTGCGGTGACAAACCCTTTCAGAATAAAGAAAGCACCGAACCCATATAATCCTTGAGTTCCAGGTAGCGCAGATAAAATCATACAATTGGCAAAAACATCATCTCTTTTTTTCATAGCAGCAATAGTAGCACTTCCACCAATAACTGTTCCCCAGGCAGAACCTATTCCAGATAGTGCTACCATTAAAAAGAGACCTATCCAAGCTAAAATATAGGCAGTAGAGTGTCCAGAGTTAGCTAGAACTTGTGTTGCTGAATTTCCTACTTGTAAAAGAATGTAAGGCATTTAACCTCCAGTTTATATTTTTATCATTTTTTTATGTCCAAAGGGCTGATATGGAATACCAGGTCCTTGGAATCCTGCATTTTTGTAAAATTCTACAAAGGTAAGACGTAAAGGATGCACAAAACCGCTTAAGGTACCTAAGGCAATATTTAGAGTATGACCTGCTACCATAAATATAAAGAAGATAATAGGTCCCACAAATTTAATGCTTAAAAATTGTAATCCAATAGAATTAATCACCATACCCAGAATAGCACTGGAAACACCTAAAGCAAATAGACGGATATAGGATAGAATATCACCAAAAAAGCCAGTTACAACATTGTATAATAACCACAAGCCACTTAGTATATTCACCAGTGGATTCTTGGCGGGATTATTGAAAAGTAGCATCAAAGCTAAACCAATCCATAAAAGGTATCTGGTATAAGGTGTAATAGAACTATTATCCACTCCTAAAAGTCCTGCACCTAATACGGTCAAAGATAATAAGAATAAGAAGGTTCCCAGAGGTGCCAGTAAATATTTTATACCACTTTGCTTTGCTTGTTTAACACCATTAATAATAGTTCCAAATAAAATCTGAATAGCACCCAATAAAAGCGAAAGATTAAATATCTGGTTGTTGTCCCGAATAAGGATATAAGGGTCTAAGGCAGTGTTCTTTAGATCAAAACCGAGAGCAGAGCCCATTAGAAATCCCATTATCATAGAAGATATGCCAAACATAGCACCTAATAAGCCTATGCTTTTGATGGCTGGATTTTTTACTTTACGATAGATTAATAAACTAAGAAGAATGAAGACTATCCCATAAACGATATCAGCATTACAAAATCCGAAGAAAAGCATAAAGAAAGGTGCAAAAAATGGGGTAAGGTCAAACTCATTATAATGAGGTAACATATACATTTTGCTAATAGGTTCAAATAACCGAGCAAACCAATTATTGGTGAGGCTAACGGGAGGATTGTCTTCAATAGTAGCATCAGCAGCAAAATATATCACATTCTCACTTTCCAGGAATTTTACGAGTTCTTTTTCCAATCTTTGAGGAATAAAACCTTGCAAAATTTTAATTTTACCCTCTGCTTCATCAATTCCTTGTAAAACTGCTTCTTCAAATTCACAGGTCTTACTGAGGTCTTCAATTTCGTTACTGAAGATCTCTATTGCCGTAGGGGCAATGTTGTATAGATATTCATCTATATCTTTAATCTGATTTTCTATATTTTTAAGCTGGGATTCCAATTCTACTAATGTATGTTGATGGAAACTAAAGGGGTCAGCTTCAATTTCAGGTTTTTCATCGGTGTATAAAACCACAAAATAAAGTATCCCATTAACCTCATTTATAATCTGAACAGCATATTCTTCCGACCATTGAGGTTTGAAATGGTTCTTAAGACAGGTGTAAAACGCAACCTTAATTCCAGATTGCTGAAGCTTTTTGACCAGATCATAATCAAAATGACCCCAGGGTGCTAATTCCCGAATCTGTTTGCGTAAAGTTTCTGCAAGACGCTCCAGCTTTTCTTTTTCCTCTCTTGCCTGTTGAATTTTTTGTAGTAATACTTGAGATGGATAGGAGATAGAAGTTTTTTCAGCAGTAGAACCAAGCTTTTTTAAAAATTTTAGCTGTTCGGCATATTCTTCCAGCTGTTGCATATTCTGTATTAAGGTTTCCGTTCTTTCTTCCGTATTTTGAACCAGATGAACTACACCAAGTTTTTGCAGGTCAGCCAGGAATTTTTGGTAGTCCTGATGATAGAGAACGAAGGTGTATTTTCTCATTTTTTCTATCATACTGCAGCCTCCTGGCTAATACGAGTTTTAAGAATTTTTTGAGAAGCTTTGGAAAGATTTTCCTCATCTTCTAAGAAACGCTTAATTTTTCTGATGGCATCCTCATAGATAGGAATTTGGACTTTTTCATAGAGATTAACTTTTTGGGTGGTCTTTTTTCGCACCTGTTCTAAGATAAGCATTTTTCTCCAGAAGAATTCTCTTTCAATACTTAGAGCAGCTATTTTTTTAATCATATCTATTCCATCCAAATACCAGGAGGGTGTGCTAAATAGGTCATATTCACTAATGTGAAATTCTATATTATTTAAAATAGGGACAGCTACGCCAGCAATTTTACGAGCATAAATCTCTACATTTTTAATTGTTATAAGGCTGGGATCAAATTCAGCCCAAAGTTTCATAATAGGTTCTAGTTCATCTATTCTGGATAGGATTTTTGCATCCAGTTCCATAGCGCTATCTCGCGCCCGTTTTACTTCCATTCTTAGTGCAGATTCCTTATTCTTTAAGGTAGGAAGTGCCTGCTGCCTAATCTTTAGCTGTTTTTCCAGCTGAAGTTGGGCAATTTTATTGTATTGAAACTTGAGATTCATTCCTTTTTCCAGTAAAGCTTCATAAATTCATCTTTAATGCCAACTTCTTCCGGAGTAAAATACTTCTGGAAAAGTGCCCAGGTTTTATCCAGCATTTCCTCAGTGTCTACATTAACATCAATAGCCAGAATCTGCTCGGCATAATCTCTTGAAAATTGAAGTGCTCGCTGGTCATAATCAGTTAAGTCAAAACCATTCTCCAGTTTAGTTCTGGCATTCATAGCATCAGCATTTAAACGAACGGAAGCACTCATAACTTGAGGATGGTCAGCACGAGTGCGTTTTCCAATAACCTTGGTTTTCAAACGAGAAAGAGATCTGGCTGGATCTATAATAACTTTTCCAATGTCGGTATCTCTTCTCAGATAAAGCTGTCCTTCAGTTATATATCCTGTGTTATCGGGAATAGCATGAGTGATATCACCACCAGAAATAGTAGTCACCGCAATAATAGTTATAGAACCACCAGTAGGAAATTGCACTGCTTTTTCATAGATTTTGGCTAAATCGGAATAAAGAGAACCTGGCATTGAATCCTTGGAAGGAATCTGGTCCATACGATTACTCACAATAGAAAGAGCATCGCAATAAAGAGTCATATCCGTTAAAAGTACCAATACTGCTTCATTTTTCTGGATAGCAAAATATTCAGCTGCACTCAAAGCCATATCTGGAACGAGTAATCTTTCTACGGGTGGATCATCAGTAGTATTGATGAAGGCAATAATCTTATCAATCACTCCAGCATTTTCAAAGGAATTTTTGTAATACAGATAATCATCATTAGACAATCCCATACCGCCCAGAATGATTTTATCTGCTTTGGTTCTTAACGCCACAGTAGCCATCACTTGATTATAAGGTTGATCGGGGTCGGCAAAGAAAGGAATCTTTTGTCCCGTGACCAAAGTATTATTTAAGTCAATTCCAGCAATACCAGTAGCAATAAGTTCTGAAGGGTCTCTACGACGAACTGGATTAACGGAGGGACCGCCAATTTCCACTTCTTCACCTTCAATCTCAGGTCCTCCATCAATAGGGTCACCATAGGCATTAAAGAATCTACCTGCTAACTGTTCACTAACTTTTAGAGTGGGAGGTTTCCCATAAAAGATAACCTCTGCATCTGTTCCGATTCCTTCAGTACCTTCAAAAATCTGTAAGGTAACTTTATTATCTATAATTTTTACTACCTGAGCCAATCTTCCACCTACCGTAGCAAGTTCCTCATTACCTACACCTGTAGCTTGGACAGTGCAGGTAGCTTTAGTAATCTGAGTTAGTTTGGTGTATATTTTTTGAAATGCAGTTCCAGCCATTATTACACTCTCCTTTCGGTAAGAATAGATTCCAGTTGAGCCTCATATTCTTTGAACTTATCACTTTCAAAAGATTGATAGTTCATCTGAACGAGAACATTAATAACTCGTGAATAGAAGGGCTGCAATTCTTCATAGCTTTCAAAATCAAATTCAGTATTACATATTTTAAGTAAAAGATTCAACATATAAGCTTGGCGTTTCATAGAAGAAGATTTATCCACTGGATCAAAGCTGTCCTGTACTAGGATAACTCTATCTATAAGTTCGCTTTTCCAGAAACGAGAATGATAATCCAATGGGACTCCATCATCACCTAAGATATTAATCTGGTCTTTTGACTCTTTTCCTCTCAAAAGGATATCCTTTGCTTTGTATACTTTATCCACCCAGCCTGCTGAGATATTCTGGTTCAGGTAATCCTGAATTTCTTCATATTCAAGATATTTGGAATAAGAATCAATAGGATCTACAGCAGGATAACGTTTGCTATCTGCTCTTTCCTGAGAAAGAGAATAGAAACAACGAGCTGCTTTCTTAGTAGATTCCGTAACCGGTTCCTTTAGATTTCCACCTGCAGGAGAAACTGCTCCAATGAAGGTGATAGAACCTGTTTGACCATTATTCAGATAGACATATCCAGCCCGTGCATAAAAGTTTGAAATGATGGCTGGTAAATCCATAGGATAGGCATCCGGACCAGGAAGTTCTTCCATACGATTGCTCATTTCTCTTAAAGCTTGAGCCCAACGAGAAGTGGAATCTGCCAGAAGCAGAACTTTCAATCCCATAGAACGATAGTATTCACAAATAGACATAGCCGTATAGACAGATGCTTCTCTTGCTGCTACAGGCATATTGGAAGTGTTACATATAATAATAGTGCGCTCAATTAATTTTCTTCCCGTACGAGGGTCATCCAATTCAGGAAACTCGGTGAAAAGTTCAACTACTTCATTAGCTCTTTCTCCACAGGCAGCTACAACAATCAAATCTGCTTCAGCATTTTGTGAGATACTGTGTTGTAATACAGTTTTCCCTGTTCCAAAAGGACCAGGTGTAAAACCTGTTCCACCTTCCGCTATAGGATTAAGAGTATCAATAGTACGAATACCAGTTTCCAGAGTTTTGAAAGGGCGTGGTTTGGATTGATAGGCTCGGATAGGAAGTTTTACAGGCCAATATTGTATCATAGTTAAAGGATATTCATTTCCTTCGTTATCTACAATCACAGCAATGGTATCTGTAATTTTATAATCTCCAGCAGGAACGATAGATTTAATCCGATATTTTTCTTCCATTAAAAATGGTACCATTATCTTGTGGTCAATCCAGTTTTCTGGAACTGAACCCAGCCAATCACCTGCCATAACCGTGTCTCCTTCTTTAGCGATAGGAGTAAATTTCCAGATGCTATCCTCATCTAAAGGGTCAGTATACTCGCCACGTTTGAGATATAACCCTTCCATCTTATTAAGATCATCCTGGAGACCATCATAATTTTTAGATAGCATACCTGGTCCCAGTTTAACTTGTAGCATTTTATCAGTAAATTCAACTGTGTTGCCAGGTTTTAAACCGCGGGTACTTTCAAAAACCTGAGTATAGGCAATATTTCCTGCTACCTTAATCACTTCAGCCATCAGTTTAATGTCGTGGAAATCTATATAACAAATCTCATTCTGAAAAACCGGACCATCAACTTCCACATAAACTAAGTTGCTGATAATTCCTTTAACGGTGCCTTTGGTCATAAACTTAACCTTCTATTTTTTGCTTGTTGATTTAACTTTAAATTGTTCAGGGAAAGTGAAACTTTTGGATAGGGTATCTATTGTGTTTTTAAATACTTCTTTCCCTGCAGTAGGATCAAGTTTGATCCAGCGATTGAGCATACGCAATTGCTCATCATAACCCAAAATGCGTTCTATATTAAAATAATTGAAAAAATTAAATTCATCAATCCATTTCCATCTAAGTATATCATAATGTTTTTCCCGATAAAGAATATTATTCTGTTCCCAAATGCGATATATGCTTTCAAAAAGCTCATTGTCCTTTCCCAAACCAAAATCTAAAGAATGACTTTTAGCCAATTTTTCCACCAGTTCGCTTTCTCCAATAAGATAGGGAACATAATCAATATTATGAGCTCTACCGTTGATAGCAATAATGATGTTTTGCATATCACGATTGAAATTGAACCAATGTTTCAAAAAATCATCAGAAGATTTAGAACAAAATTCATAGGTAGCTTCCAGTAATTTATGTCTGGTTTTTTGATAGGGTGGCATTTCCTCTTCGGTGTAGAGATCAGTTATGATCTTATGAAGAAAATCGGGAAAAATCTTAAACTCTTTTCTAACAGGTATAGTTGGTTCACTGGCTCTTTCTTTCATATGCTCTTTGTAATCCTGGTAGAATTTTAGATTTTCTTCATCAATAGTATGCAGCTTATCTTCTTTGTTATAGATTACATTTAGTAATTCTATAACCTTTTCAGGTAAACGCAGACATCTTAAGAGCTGAAAGTCAGAAGCAACGAGATGCTCTTCTGCTTCAAGCAAAAATTCATCAGGAGTGAAGGGAATCTTGTTATCTTCAAACGTTATAACCGGTAATCCAGTTATAAAATAATAATACTGTGTGTGCATCAATAACCTATGATTTGAATAGTAACTTATTGCTACGAGGCCTTAAATAAGATTTAAATAGGTTGGCAAAATCCTCGTCAGTAAAACTTAATTTGTAACTACCATCACTTGGAGTGAGTGCAAAACCAGTTTTCATCTGAGGAGAAAACTCTATTTTCAATCCCTTTGAAGCTTTTTCAGAAAGAGATTGCAAAAAGAATTTATCCAATTTATCTTCCATATTCTGACTTATTATAATTGTTCCTTCAGATTCTTTCCAGGCAGCTACAGTTTCCAGAATCAATTTTTGTAAGAATTGAGGGTCTGCAAGACTTTCCTGTAGCTTAACATTAAACGCTTCATCCAGGAATATATCAGTAAGTTTTTGTTTTACAGCATTAAGGGTGTTTTGAGCTGCCATTTGAAGGTCAGATTCAGTATTGCGCTTAAGGTCTTCAGCTTGTTTTCTGGCTTCAGAAATTATTCTATCTGCTTCTGCTTGTGCGTTCTGGACAATTTTTTCTGCTTCAGCTTTTGCCTTTTCTAAAATCTGATCTGCTTCAGCTTTGGCTTTATTAACTCCTTCTTCATAAACTCGTTGTAGCAATTCCTGTAACTGGTCGCTCATCGTTTCTCCATATTAAAATTATACTTTTCCCTATTTTTTTAATTAGTTTTATTTTGTCAATGCAAAAGAAAGCTAATTTAAGGTAATATCATCAGGAATTAAGAGCAGTTAATAGTAATATTTTAATTTATTCCTTGCTTTTCCAGAACAATATATCAATAGCGATTTGTATATTGGTGAAAATCTTAAAACTCACTTCATCAGAAGCATCTTTCTAATTTGATTGACACCATTAATATCCAGCTTATACAGATACAAACCTGAACTAACAGATTTACCATTATTATCCTTTCCATCCCAATCCAAGCTATAATTACCGCTGGATAAATCTGCATTTAACAAAGTGCGAACAAGCTCACCTCTGGAATTAAATATAGAGAGCTTTGCAAATCCACTTTCAGCTAACGAGAAAGATATAGTAGTGCGAGGATTGAATGGATTAGGATAGTTTTGCGCCAGATGGAAAGGAGTTTGCAAAACATCATTATTTCCTACATAAGGGTCAGGAGGAATAGTGGTAAATTTAATCGCTAATCCAGGTTGTAAAGTATGAGCTGTAGGAGGATAGGTGTTAGCATGAGTATAGGTTAATCCTACTGTTTGAAGATGATTTTCTATTCCTACAGTGCAATAATTGGTTGTAATTCCCGGATTATCAACTGTATGATATTGAATGACGATATCCCCATCACGATCTGGTTGAGGGTAGAGAATAATCTGGAATTTTTCCAGAGAAGCATTTTCCATTAGGTCTATATTGTATTGATTATACGCATCATTCCATTGGATAATGAAGCGATTGTTATCTATATCGTACCACCGGGACAAACGCATATTATTAAAAATGGCATTACCCTGATCATCCGTTCCTGTTTTCATTCCTTTCAGGTCATCCCAATAACCTGCTACCATAGTGTAAGGACCAAGAGCAGCAGGAATATAACAGTTATAAAAATCACACATCTGAGTAGGTATAAAAGAAATCCAGCCATTGGAACACATAGTTAATTGATTATAATCTCTACCATAAAAACGGAAAGTGAAGGGTAAATCTATGGTATGAGAGCCATCATCACGAATTTCCCAGATAGTTCCCTGACCTCCAAGTAATGGATCCGTTTCTATCCATTCATAGACAGGAGTTTGATCAAACCCTACATCAAAATTATCATAAGCAAAGTAGCCATATTCATCTGGACCAGTAGGAGAATTAGGTTCTGGAGTGCCTACAGTTAGTGAATAATAGACGGTAGTACTATAGCCATTATCAGTGAAAACCATCTTCATAGGAAGGTTTCTTCCATTCCAGGTTGATGGACCGGTCTGGATACTGGTATTTATATTGATGGTTTCCTGCAAAGCAATGTTTCCAATATGCTGAGTAGGAACAGGAAAAATAGCTGCTTCAGTAAGAGAGATAATCTCTACGCTTGCATCTATCATCGGAGCAGAACCGATATTTTTTAGTTGAATACTAACTGAACTGGGTTCTCCAATAGCTATATTGCCACTACTATTCAGGACAGTAAATTCTGCTCCACCTCCCAACATCTGAAATTGATGAATAATATTATGTTCCGGAATATTGAGAGAAAAAGTGATAGGCTTACGAGGACAAATAGTAGTATTGCCATAGATAGTAAAATTAATATTATAAGTTTCGCCAGGATTTAAAGTAAATGGCTGATGACTATAATTTACCGTAGCATCTTCACCTGATAAAATAGATAAAGAATTTACAGTATAGATTGAATCAGAATAGTTTTTTAAAGTGATTTGAGCAGGAATTTCAGTGTTAGGATTGAGGATAGAACCTTCCACACTATTTTCTAAAATTCCAATTTGAGCTGGTTCAGAGCAGGTTAAAGTGCGAATCAAGGGAACATAATTTTCTTTGGTTATAGTAAGAGTCAAATTGCCAGTAGATTCGGTGTCTATAGGTAATATGGCAAATCCATCTATTACCTGACTAGAGGTGAAATCAGTTCCGTTTTTAGTTCCTGTGACTATAGCACCATTTAGATTGGGAGCATTAATTCGGATATAGGAATCACTTTGAGCAAAGGTTAATCCACCTTCAATAACACTTTCGGAGATAGTATCAGGAACCAGAACCCACATCTTTAAACTGGGGTCAGCTTGAATATTATAAACATGACTATAGAAAGCTACATATTGATTATCTCCTATATCATTAGGAAAATTCTTATACAGTTCTATTTTTCCCATCAAAACACTGGTAGCAAAACAACGAACTCCAAAATCAAATATACTACGAAAAGCGCCACTGGCTATGGAATTATTAAATCTGGTTTTAGTATGTAAATCCGAAGGACCAACAAAAGCAACACATCCATTAGGTTGTGCAACAGTTCCCATTCGCATCCATTTTTCACCAAAGCTGGGATTAACTGAATTAGCAAAGTCACCAGTATTACAAACTATAGAATAGACCACTGGCATACGAGGACCATTTTGCGTTGTGCTTAGGTCTGGTATATGGAAAGCAGGATAGTGCCAACCATTAACATCACCCCAGCCTCTATAGCTTACAAATTGAACTCCTTGATTGATGGAAGATATAATACTTGAAGTTCCCGGATAAGTAGGAGGATAAAAAACAGTATCTACTGTAGCATAGCCATAATTCAGCATTTTGTCTCTAAGCCAGCGAGACATTTCAATCGGAGTAGTAGGACGAAGTCCTCCTTCAGCATAGTTTCCAGCTACAGCTAATCCTCTTGTCATCCAGTTAGTATTGCTCATATAGGGTGATTTTTCATAGATTTCCGATTTATTAACCATTGTCATAAATTCAGATATATCATTGAAAGAGAGGCGTCCTACCAACATTTCGGGAAAGTAGTCATTTCCTTCAATATAAGTATACTGATTGTCGTCAGCATCGTATTCTTGATATTCGGGAGATGGAAAAAATGCTGTAGGGATGCTATAAGCACCTTGATTGGTAACATCCCCTAAAAGAAGCAAAAAATCACAATGATACTCATAATAATGATTCTGTATAAATTGCTTGAAATCGTTCAAGGTTGTCCCTATATCAGATTTATAGGCAACATAAACCTCAAAACCCTGTGATTTCTTCCATTTTATGAAATTGGTCTGGTAATTTGCCAAATTGGTATGACTGATAATAAGCATTTTGGGACGAGAAAGAGGTAAATCACGAAGATAGGAAGTCTGATAATTATCTGCTAAAGCTTTATAAGCATCAATAAATGCAGGAGATACACTTTCCGGAATTTCTAAAGGTTCAGCACCAATTAGAGAAAAATCTGCTGAAGCAAGGGTGCGAATAGTTTCAACATCATTAATTTGTGTCTGTATCAAAATAGTATAACCTTGCATTTCCCGAAAAGTAAAGCTGTTTCCGAGCCACAAAATATCCGCTTCTGTGTTTTGTTCCTGATAGAGAAAATTCCCTGATCTATCAAAAACATTCCATTGAAGATTCTGCACCTGTAAATCTATAGAATTAAAAGGTAAAGCAAATGTTTTGGAGATGATAGTGATCTCAGAAATTTCTTCACCTACTTTAGGTTGTTCTAGAACAGGAGCAAAACGAATATTATCCAGATGAGCATTCAATCCGGTAGTTGTCGTTAAATAACTTTCATTCATTGCTGCAGATAAACAAGTTATTGCAAGCAGAAAAACGATTCCAAAATACTGTTTCATTTCTATCCTCCAGAGGTCATACTATTTTTATATGCAAAAAACATTCCGTATAAAAGAGAAGATAACTTAAAAAATAATCCTTTACAATTTGGCAAGCTTTATGCTTTATACTCCTATCGCTTTAAGGACTTAAAATTAAGGAAAAAAAATGAGGCATAGAAAAAAGATATACCTGATAATTATGCTAACAACATTTCTGTTGTTTAGTTGTGGAACTAATCATAAACTTACTCCTCCTGAAAATATAAGTATACTTGAGTTTGGCACAGAAGCTACTCTGGAAGTGGTCACCTGGAATCTTAAAACCTTTCCTTTAAATAATAATACTGTTCAGACTATATCTCAGATAATACCTCAATTCAAGGTTGATATTATAGCCTGTCAAGAGATAATGGACCAAAATGCTTTTTATCAATTAGCAAGTGCTATTCCTCATTATGAAGCTTTGGTTTCCAATGCTACTAGTAGCTATAGACTTGCCTATTTATATAATACGGAAACCGTTCAAGTTAACGAAGTTTATCCAATATATGTGGGGGAGAGTAATCCATTTCCCAGACCTCCCTATGTTTTAGATTTCAACTATAAAGGAGAGAATTTCATCTGTATTAATAATCATCTTAAAGCTCTAGGAGATAACTATATAGATGAAACTGATTCTTGGGATGAAGAAGTGCGAAGAAGACTCGCCTGCCAAAAACTTGACCAGTATATAGCTGAGCATTTTCCTGATAAGAGAGTTATTGTAGTAGGTGATATGAATGACCAGATTGCTGAACCTCCATCTACTAATGTTTTTCAGGTTTTTCTGGATAAACCAGATGAATATTATTTTACCGATTATCCTATAGCTTTAAATCCCAGCTACAACAATGTTTCCTATCCAAATTATAGTCCTCCCTCACATTTAGACCACATTTTAATAACTAATGAATTATTTGATGCTTTTGCTGAAGCGGATAGCGTTTGTCATGTAATACGCGTAGAAGAATATATGGGTTCCTGGAATAATTATTCTTCTCTAGTATCCGATCACAGACCTTTAGGTGTGAGGCTGTATGTTTCCCAATAAGTATATTTTAGGAATTAGATTGCTTTTCCAGGTCAGCGATAGTATCTCGTAATTCTGCTGCTCTTTCAAATTCAAGTCTTGCTGCAGCTTGTTTCATTTCCTTTTTCAGAAGCTGGAGCAATTTATCTTTATTATCCAGTTCCAGATAGTCGTAGAAATCCTCTTTACGATAGTGATTTGATTTAGCCTTTCTTGCTCCAACATCATAACCTTCAGCGATAGCAGTGGATTCCATAATCTGCTTTAGAGTTTTGCTTATGCTTTGTGGAGTTATTCCGTATTTCTGATTATAAGCTAGTTGTTTAGCTCTACGACGATTGGTTTCTTCCAGGGTCTTTTTTATAGCATCGGTGATTTCATCAGCATATAAAACTACTTTACCATCTACATTTCGTGCTGCTCTACCTGAAATTTGAATCAGAGAACGTGCGGAACGAAGAAATCCTGTTTTATCAGCATCCAGAATAGCTACCAGTGAAACTTCTGGTAAATCCAGACCTTCTCGCAATAAATTGATACCGACTATAACATCAAATTCACCTAATCTGAGACTTCTTATAATCTGTGCTCTTTCTATAGTATCAATCTCACTATGAAGATATTTACTTTTAATTCCTGCTTTTTGAAGATATTGACTGAGGTCTTCACTCATTCTTTTAGTTAAAGTCATCACCAGAACTTTCTGCTTTTTTGCTACCCTTTCTCTTATTTGATTGATAAGGTCATCTACCTGATTATGAATAGGTTTTATCTCAATTTCTGGATCCAATAATCCTGTAGGTCTAATAACCTGTTCAACAACTTCTCCATTAGTGAGACTAAGTTCATAATCTGCTGGCGTAGCAGAGACAAATATAACATTGCGCATATAATGTTCAAATTCATCAAAACAAAGAGGTCTATTATCAAAAGCCGAAGGTAAACGAAATCCGTATTCAACCAGATTTTTCTTTCGGGTATAATCTCCAGCATACATACCGCGAACCTGAGGTATAGTTACATGGGATTCATCAATGACCATTATGAAATCTTCAGGAAAATAATCCAGAAGGCATTTAGGTGGTTCTCCAGGTTTTGCACCGGTTAAATGACGAGAATAATTTTCTATCCCAGAACAATAACCTAATTCAGCTAGCATCTCCAAATCAAATTTAGTGCGAGTTTGCAATCTTTCTGCTTCCAGATATTTTTGCTGAGAAAGAAAATAGGCTATTCTTTCATCTAATTCCTCATTGATGGAAGCTATAGCTCTTTGTAAACGCTGGGGATTAGTTAAGAAATGGATCGCCGGATAAATTGAATATTCCTGCAATACACCCAGACTTTGATAGGTGATAGGATGGAACTTTTCTATTCTAACGATTTCATCTCCAAAAAATTCAACCCGTATAAAATGTTCTTGGTAAGCAGGATAAATATCTACAATATCTCCTCTAACCCTAAAAGTTCCCCTTTCAAAGGCAATATCATTACGACTGTAGTGAGCTGTTATAAGTTTTTCTAGGAGACTATCTCTATCCATTTGCATTCCAATATCTAATCTAATTAAAGCTTCTCTATAGTCTTCTGGAACACCTAAACCATATATACAGGAAACTGAGGCTACGATGATTACATCTCTTCTTTCCATTAAACTCATTGTGGTTCTCAGTCTTAATTTATCAATTTGTTCGTTGATATCAGCATCCTTTTCAATGTAGATATCCTTACCAGGAATATAGGCTTCTGGTTGATAATAATCATAATAACTAATGAAGTATTCTACCGCATTTTCAGGGAATAGTTGTTTAAACTCTCCATAAAGTTGTGCTGCCAGAGTTTTATTATGTGATAGAACCAAAACTGGTCTATCAAATTGAGCGATAACATTGGCTATAGTAAAGGTTTTCCCACTTCCAGTAACTCCTAGAAGGACTTGATAGCGTTTGTTCTGGTGCAGACCTTTAGTTAAAGCAGATATTGCTTCAGGTTGGTCTCCACGGGGAAGATAATCAGTGTGTAATTTAAAGATACCCATAGTTTATTTTTATTTCTCCTTCATCTTTACTGGATAAATAACCAGCTCCTCCATATCTTTCTACTTAGGTCATAAAATGAAATGCAGAAAGATTTCTCTTAGTTTTTGCTTGACTTTTACCTTTTATGTCAAATTATGGATACATAATTGCAGAGTTCCTGCTTTTTGTCGAGAATTATATAGGGAGTTAGAAAATGCCTAATATGGAAAATTTCCAAGTTAATTATGATAATTTACTCAAACTCGGTTATGCTGTTATTGATGTTCGTTACAAAGAATATGATGTCTGTAACGATAGCTATAAATTAGTTATCGGAAAAGTAGATGCAGATAGAGATAGTTTCTACATTGAAATGGTGAAAATGTATACTGCTTTAGAATTCAAGCCCAACGAAATTTATGAAATATGGACTGAAATCCTGACGCATAAAATTAAAATGAGTAAAGTGCTAAACCGCGATATTGCTATTAAAGTTGCAGCTCTTGATTTTATAGAAACTGTCTATAAAGCCCAATGATTGAGCAGAGCCTGCTAATAATTAAACCTAATGCTGTAATCCATCATCATATAGGACATATTATCTCAATGGTAGAAGAAGCAGGTTTCAAAATTAAATATATTCAAACTATACAATTTACTCCTGAGTTAGCCAGCGTTTTTTATGAAATGCATAAAGGAAAAAGCTTTTATGACCAGCTGGTTAATTTTATGTGTTCTGCACCTTGTGTTGGGATAATAGTAGAGAAAAATAATGCAATTGAAGGTTTGAGAGATTTAATCGGAGATGTTAATCCAGAAGAAAGAAAAGCAGGAACCATCCGGGATTTTTATGCTGAAAGCATAACGGAAAACGCTGTGCACGCTTCAGATAGCAAAGAAAGTGCAGAACGAGAAATCGCTATCCTCTTCCCTCAATACCTGCTTTAATTTATTGTATCTCATTCCTTCTTATTTATAAAATAATATCTTTATTATTTTAATATCGTAATATTATTTACCTTTTCTCTCTAGGCTCTATCCTTGCTCTCTCTTAGCTCTTACCTGTTTTTCATATCAAGTAAGAGTCAAGAAGGAGTCAAGGAGGAGATAATAATTTTAATAAATAAAGATAATACAGTTAATATTTAAAGCACTGTAAAAGAAAGGGGATGCATTAATATTTTAGACCTTCACAGTTTTTAATCAATTCCTTAATTTGTTCGGCACTAATAGCGTTATTTATGGCTTGTCTTAATTCTGCTCCGCCGATAATACCCTTAGTATAAAAACAGAGTTGGGAGCGTAACTCTTTTACCGCCACATCTTCAGGTTTAAAATGTGTTGCTAAATCAATATGACGAAACATAGTTTCTAGTATAAGTTGACGGTTTGCAGGAGTATAATCTCCAGTTTTTTCCAGTTGATGTATTTGGTTAAAAATCCAGGGTTTACCTAGGGCACCTCTGCCAATCATAACTGAATCACATCCGGTCTCTTCATACATTTTTAATGCATCTTCCGGGATATGTATATCTCCATTTCCGATAAGTGGAATGGAAAGTTGTTTTTTTAGCTCGGTAATGTGAGACCAATTTGCTTTTCCAGAAAACATTTGTGAATGTGTTCTGGGATGTAGACAAAGGAAATCAGCCCCAGCATCCTGCAATCTCAATCCAAAATCCAGATAATTTAAAGATGTAAGGTCCCAACCACTGCGAAATTTAGCACTTAAAAAACATTTTTTTTCAATAACTGATCCAACTTCACGCACTATTTCTTCAGCTAGGACCGGATTTTTCATTAGAGCTATACCCGCACCTTTACGCACTACTTTTTTTACCGGGCAACCCATATTCAAATCAATAAAATCAGGATTCCAGGCTAAACATAGCTCTGCTGCTTTAGCCATAATATATGGGTCCGAACCAAAAATTTGAATTCCAAAAGGACGTTCCAGGTCATCAAATAAGATATAAGGAATAGTCCTTTTAGTATTTCGGATAAGTCCATCAGCACTTACCATTTCGCTAACCATCACATCTGCACCATTTTCTTTGCAGAGATGACGGAAAGCACGATCGGTGTAACCTGCCATTGGTGCTAACCAGAGTTTATGATTTGTTAGTTCAGCTAAAGTAGACAAAGTAGCGTTCTTGCTGCTAAAAAAGCGAATAATTAAATACGCTTAAATAGCATATAATTTGGAGTGATTCCTTTATGGGATTGTTTTTTCTCATACCAGCTAGGGATATGGTCTTCAAGACTAGGAATTTTTTGAATAAACTCATCTTGTGCTGAAGTAAAATAGGGATTTTTGAGAAATTCTTCTACAATCCAATTAGCATAATCTTGGTCATCTGTAG
>Ga0265294_10000850_pt1 | contig 41157 bp, 44 predicted proteins | sample MunlanPumphouse3_FD_192504 | JGI IMG/M metagenome (GOLD analysis project Ga0265294, IMG submission 192504) | Groundwater microbial communities from a municipal landfill in Southern Ontario, Canada - Pumphouse #3 | ecosystem: Environmental > Aquatic > Deep subsurface > Groundwater | place... | reverse complement strand
ACAATTAATTTTAAAGCTACTGACTGAACTCTTCCAGCGGAAAGATGTCTGGCTATTTTTTTCCATAAAAGAGGGGAAAGCTTGTATCCAACAATTCTATCTAATGCTCTTCTTGCTTGTTGAGCATTAACTAAATTAATATCTAAGGTTGATGGTTTTTTTAAAGCATTATTAATTGCTTGAGGGGTGATTTCGTGAAAACTAATTCTTTGATAGTCTTTATCTTTTCCTAGTTTTAATAATTCAATTAAATGCCAAGCAATAGCTTCTCCTTCTCTGTCAGGATCAGTAGCAATATAGACCATATCAGCTTTTTCTACCTCTTTTTTTAAAAGATTAACATTTTTTCTTGCTTTAGTGGGGATAACATATTTTATTTTAAAATCATTTTCTGGCTCTATTCCTAAAGAACTTTTAGGCAAATCTCTTACATGACCATAAGAGGATAATATTTTATAGTTTTTGTCTAAAAAGGCCCCTATGGTTTTAGCTTTGGTGGGGCTTTCTACGATTATTAAGCTATTTTTCATTTTCAATGGTTTTAATTATTTTTTCTAATATTTCTTGCTCTTTATTTTTAATTATTTCTTTTTCTTCTGGTTTAAACTTTTTTAGTACAGCTTCTTCCAAATTTTCTTCTAAATAATTTGAGTCTATACCGATTCTTATCCTAACAAAGTCATTAGTTTTAACGTGATCAATAATGGACTGAACACCGTTGTGGCCATGAGAAGTAATGCCTTTACTTATTTTTACTTCACCTAATTTAACTTCAGCTTCATCTTGAATAACAATTAATTTGTCTTTTAAAAGAGTTTTTACTGCTTTGCCAGAATTATTCATAAATGTTTGGGGTTTAGCTAAAACAATGTTGTCTTTTTCAGATATTAGGGCATTAGCTTTTTTGTTTAATTTAAAATCAGGAAATTCTAGAAAATCCTTTAATTTATCAATAAAATAAGCGCCAAGATTATGTCTTGTTTTTGTGTATTGTTCTTCTGGATTACCTAAGCCAACAATTAAAATCATACAATTATTATATATTAACTTGACTTTTTAATCAAACATAGGTATTAATATAATGTTTTTATTCTCTTTTAAAATTTAAAAAGTATAAAAGCAATGGAGGTAAAATTTTGCACCCAGAAGAAGTAAAAATTGAACATCAAGGAAGTATATGGAAAGGAGTCACTTTTTTAAATGAAAACAGGGTTATTTTAAGGCCAGAACAAGGAGGAGCAAAAAGGCTTTTATATGATTATATTGAGAGACAAATTCTTTTAGAGTACTACAAAGAATGTTAGTCTCTTTTTTTATTTCTTAAAAAATAGTATAATAATTTTATGTTGAACGTAAAGGATTTATCAAAATATATTTTTTTTATTTTTGGTTTTATTTCACCAATAGCTTTATTGTTTTTTAATATAAAGCTATTTTTAGTTATCTTTGTATTATTAATTTTTATTTTACAGTTAATAGAAAGTTTTGAAACAAAAGAATTTTTTGTCAAAAAAAATATTTTAATATATTTTTTATTTGTTTCTTTTTTGTCAGCAATTTTTTCTCAAAACATATATTTAAGTTTCGTAGGAAGCATTGATTCATTTTTTATTATTTTTTCTTTATTTCTATTATTTATTTTTTCTGGAAACATTCTTAAAAAGAAAGAAGATGTTAATTTATTCATTTCTTCTATTTGTTTTGGTTTGATTGTTGATTCAATAGTTATTATTGCTAGTTTTATTGTTGGAAAATATTATTCTTCAATAGAGCCAATAATAATATTGGTTGCCTTGGCTTTGGGAATTTCTTTATATCAATTAATTTTTAAAAAAAGAAAGATAGAATTAACAATTAATTTAATATTTTCTTTTATTTTTATTTGTGTTTTATTTGTAACTGGTTTTAAAATAGCTTGGTTTATTGCCTCTTTGTTTGCTTTTTTTATTTTTTGGAAAAAAACACAAGAACAAGATTTTTCTTTTAAAGACCGCAAAGTTTTACTATCTTTAATTGTTTTCATTTTTTTATTTGTTATTTCTATTTTTCCTAATTTAATTTCTAGCTCTTTTGATTTTAATAAATCGTTATCAACACAAGATAGTCTTAATATAGTTTCAAAATCCATTACACATAATGTTAAAAACTTTATTTTTGGTGTAGGACCAGGAACATTTAATTATAATTATGCTCTTTATTTTAATAAAGCACCAATACCAATGACTGTTGACCAACCTGCTTTGGGTTTATTAACAATTTTATCTGATTTTGGCGTTTTGGGCCTTTTAATTTTTATAATTTGTATTTTAAAAACAATAAAATATTTTTTAAAAAATGATTCAGAAAAAGATAACATTATTTTTATATTAATATTTTTACTTTTTATTTCTTTGCTTGTTTGGAAAATAGAAATGATAACATTAATTTTGTTATTTATTTTTCTTGGAATTTATGAAGGTTTTCATGGTAAAGACTTAAAAATTAATTTCAAAGTTTTATCAGGTGTTGCAATAATATATTTAATAATGAGTATAGCTTTTTTTATGTATTTGTTTTCAGAAGAATTATCAAGAAAAGCAGCAAACGAATATAAAGACAACATTGATCAGGCTATTGTGAAAATGGAAAAAGCATCAAGTCTTTTTAATGTATCAGATTATTATGTTGGTCTTTCTCAACTATATTTATTAAAAGCAACAGATATTTTTAATAATAATTGGACGCTTAGTGAACATTTTGAAACACAAAAACAAGAAAATAAAAAATTAATAGAAGGATTAGTTTCTAAGTCAGAAGTGACTGCCGAAAGAGCAACTATTATTGATCCTCATAATTTTATTGCTTGGCAAAACCTAGCATTAATTTATGAAAACACTAGCTTTATAATCAATAACAATAATGAAAAAGCCTTGGATGCTTTAAATAGGGCGATTGAATTGTCTCCTAATAACTATCTAGCATATATTGCTAAAGGCAGAATTTATGAAGAATTAAAAGAAAAAGAATTAGCTCTTGAAGAATATAAAAAAGCATTTAGTATTTATCCTCAAGACAAAGAATTAGAAGAGAAAATAGAAGTATTGACTAATTTTTAGTTTGTTATATGTTGTAAGTGGTACATTACCATGATTGAACAAGCAGTTATCATTGATTTTCTTGGAACCATTGTAGACCCTGTCCGCTTAAAGCTTTATCCTGAAACAATAGAAGCTCTCGAAGAACTAAAAAAAAGCTTTGATATATTTATTTCTTCAAGATTAAGTTCTGCTTTTATTGAAAATCATCTTGAAAGACAAAACTTGAAAGATATTTTCTTTCTTGTTTATGGAAGAGAAGATGGTGACAAGAATGATCATATTGATAAAATATTAAGATTAGGTGATTATGAAAAAATTTTATATATCACCAATGCTTTAGAGGAATTTACAATCAAAGACCATAGGTTAATTAAAGTAGTAGTTAATATTCATAAACACGAATTATTTCCAGAAGGTGTTATGGTCTTTAAAGATCCTCTTTCGGTAAAGATTGTTAAGCAAATTATAGAGGGTTAGCCCTCTTTTTTATTTTATGCTATTATTAAATATATATGGTAAAGTTCAAAGAAAATGTTTTATTAAGAGATTATTCTACCTTTAAAATAGGTGGAATTTCTAAATACTTTATTGAAATTAAAAATAAAGAAGACTTAAAAAAAATAATCAATGAAATTGATATGCCTTTTCGTATTTTAGGAGGAGGTAGCAATACTTTGATTAGTGATGATTATTATAACGGACTAACTATTGTTTTTAAAACAGATAAACCAAAGTTTTTAATTGAAGATAAAGGATGTTTTGGAGAAATAATTGTTGAGGCAAGTGTTTTGCTTTCTTTTTTAGTCTCCAAGTTAAAAGAATTTACTGGTTTAGAGTGGGCAATCGGTATTCCAGGAACAATTGGAGGAGCAATTAATGGTAATGCAGGAGCTTTTAATGAATCAATTGGAGACTGTGTTACTAGTGTAGAAGTTTTAGAGATTGGAAAAGGAGTTAGAGAAATAGAAAAGAAAGATTGTAAATTTGGTTACAGAACGAGTATTTTTAAAAATAATCCTAACTTAATAATTCTTTCTGTAAAATTAAAATTAAACAAAGGTAACCCTAGTAAAAAAATAAAAGATAATTTTGAAAAAAGAAAATTAAACCATCCTAAAGGATTTTCTTTGGGCTGTATTTTTAAAAATTATTATGGTGAAGTTGATAAAAATATTTTAAAAAAATATCCACAATTAAAAGATTTTTATTCTGAAAAAGGATATATTTCTGCGGGAATGTTAATTGAAGAGTGTGGATTAAAAGGTTTTTCAATTGGTGATGCAAAAATTTCTTTAGAGCATGCAAATTTTATTTTAAATTTAGAAAATGCAAAATCAAAAAATGTTTTAAAGTTAATAAATTTTATAAAAAAAGAAGTTCAAGAAAAATTTTTAATAAAATTGGAAGAAGAAATTCAAATTTTTTGCATTTAGCTATTGACAAATTATTTTTTTAGAGCGAAAATAAATTTAGAGAAATATTTTTTGAAAATATTTTTTGAAAAAAATAATAATGAAAGAAAAAAGGTCGAGTTATTAAAAATAATCTCGCACAAAAAAATGGCTACAAAGAAAAAAGTAGTTAAAAAGAAAGTTGCAAAGAAACCAGCTAAAAAGAAAGTTGCAAAGAAAGCTGTAAAAAAAGTTGCAAAGAAAAAAACTACTAAAAAGAAAGTTGCAAAAAAGAAAAAATAGTTATTTAAAAACAACCCTTTCCAAAGGGTTGTTTTTATGATAATATTTAATATATGAAAATAAGAATAAAAGAAACAAACATAAAGTTAAATACAGGCCTTTCTTCGTTCTTAGATAAGAAAATAAAGGCTTTAGATAAGTTTTTACCAGATGTTCCTGATTTACTTTTTGAAATTGAATTAGGGTTAACAACAAAGCATCATCAAAAAGGAGATATTTATAAATCAGAGATACAGGTTCAATTGGGACAAAAAATATTAAGATCAGTTTCAGAAAAAGATAACATGAGAAGCGCAATTATTGAATCAGTTGAAGATTTAGAAAGGCAGTTAAGAAAAAGAAAAGATGCTTATCTTGCTAGAAGAAAACTTAAGTAAGTTATTATGTCAATTATTAGTAGTTTTTTTGGGGACGCTAACGAAAGGTATATTAAAAGTTTAAAACCAATTATTGAAAAAATTAATTCCTTAGAAGAAGAAGTATCTAAGTTAAGTTCCGAAGAATTAAAATTAAAAACCAAAGAACTCAAAGAAAAAATTAAAAATGGTGAAGATGTTTTACCATATGCTTTTGCATTAGTAAGAGAAGCTTCTAAAAGAAATCTTAATCAAAGACATTTTGATGTTCAATTAATCGGTGGAATAGTTTTACATCAAGGAAAAATTGCTGAAATGAAAACAGGAGAAGGAAAAACATTAACAGCAACTTTACCAGTATATTTAAATGCATTGGAAGAAAAAGGTTGTCATGTTGTAACTGTTAATGATTATCTTTCAAGAAGAGACGCAGTATGGATGGGTCAGATTTATGATGCATTGGGTTTAAGTGTTTCGGTTTTAAATCATGAACAGTCTTTTATATACGATTCTAATTACAAGCAAGGAGATGATGAAAGAGATAAATTAGGAGGATTTAAAGTTGTTGAAAACTTTTTAAGACCTTGTTCTAGAAAAGAAGCATATTTGGCAGATATTACTTATGGAACTAATAATGAATTTGGTTTTGACTTTTTAAGAGATAATTTATGCTATTCTACTGCTGAGATGGTTCAAAGAGGACATCATTATGCAATAGTTGATGAAGTAGATTCAATTTTAATTGATGAAGCGAGGACTCCTTTAATTATTTCTTCTCCTGATACAGAAAGTTCTAATTGGTATCTTGAGTTTGCTAAAATCATTCCTCATTTAAACAAAGAAACTGATTATGAGATAGATGAAAAGTTAAGAGCAGTAACTTTAACTGAAGAAGGTATTAATAGAATAGAAAGAATACTTAAAGTTGACAATATATATGATAAAAAGGGAATTAAATATCTTCATCATTTAGAACAAGCTCTTAAAGCAGAGATATTATTTAAATTAGACAAAGATTATGTTGTTAGAAATGGAGAGATTGTCATTGTTGATACTTTTACTGGAAGATTGATGCCAGGGCGTAGATGGTCAGGAGGATTACATCAAGCAATTGAAGCAAAAGAAGGTGTTAAAGTTAATCCAGAGTCCATTACCTTAGCTTCAATTACATTTCAAAACTATTTCAGAATGTTTAAGAAGCTTTCTGGTATGACTGGTACTGCTGAAACATCAGCCGAAGAATTTGATAAAGTATATGGCCTAGATGCTATTGTAATACCAACTAATAAGGCAAACATTAGGAAAGATTTACCAGACAGAGTATATAAAACAGAACAATCTAAGTTTAAAGCTGTAGCAGAAGAAGTTAAAAAAAGAAATGAAACAGGTCAACCAGTATTAATTGGTACCACTTCTATTCAAAAGAATGAATACTTAAGTGCTCTATTGAATCGTGAAGGAGTTAAGCATCAAGTATTAAATGCAAAGAATCATGAAAAAGAAGGAGAAATCATTGCTCAAGCAGGTGCATTAGGTGCAGTAACAGTTGCTACTAATATGGCTGGTAGAGGAGTTGATATTGCCTTAGGAGGAAATCCTGTTAATGAAGAAGAAAAGAAAAAGATTATTGAATTAGGAGGCCTATACGTAATAGGAACAGAAAGACATGAAGCTAGAAGAATTGATAATCAATTAAGAGGAAGAACAGGACGTCAAGGAGATCCTGGTACTACTCAATTCTTTGTTTCTTTAGAAGATGATGTAATTAGAATATTTGGAGGAGATAGAATCAAAGCTTTAATGGAAAGGTTTAATTTACCAGACGATGCATTAATTGAAAATCCAATTATTTCAAAAAGCATTGAATCAGCTCAGTCAAAGATTGAAGGAGCTAATTTTGATTCAAGAAAATATGTATTAGAATACGATGATGTATTAAGTAAACACAGAGAAGTAATATACAAGAGAAGAAAAGAAATCCTTGAGAAAGGAGAGAAAAAAGAACTAAAAGAAGATATTTTACCTTTAATTGAAAAAGCAGGTTTTACTATTGAAGATTATGAGAAGAAAGAAGCTGAATTAGGGACAGACAATATGCGACAAGTTGAAATGATTGCTTCTTTAAGAGCGCTAGATACTCTATGGGTTGAACACTTAGAAAATATGGAAAGCCTAAGAGAGTCAGTTAGATTAAGGGCTTATGGACAAAGAGATCCTTTAGTAGAATACAAGAAAGAAGGGCATATCATGTTTAAGGAGCTATTAGACAACTATGAAAAATTAGTAATTAATAGTATAATGAGAGCAGGTATTAATATTAATGTTAAACCAGAAGAAAAAAGACAAACCATAACCCAAGGAGTTAAGGAAATTGGAAGAAACGATCCATGTCCTTGTGGGAGTGGGAAGAAGTATAAGAAATGTTGTGGGAAGGATAAGTAACGTATATGAATAAAGTAGATAACAATTCAATAGACAATAACTACACTTCTTTTTGAGGTGTTTTAATTTATAAAATATGGACATAAAAGAAAGAATGAAGAAATTTAATAAAAGATGGAGTATTGTTTCTGTAAAATCTTATGAAGAGTCTTTTCAAAAATTTAAAGTTAGGATTTTAAATATTTTAAAGGACATTGATGCACATGTGACAAAAGAGAGTATTGCTTTGTTTTGCCAATATTATGGCATAGAAGAAAAATGGCACAGACAAATATACGGTGATCGCTCTTGGAGTACAAATATAGGCGACCGATTATTTGAAGAAAATAATGAAAAAGAATTTTATAGGCTCGTTGAGGTTATTCTTTCCCTAGATATCACTTCAGAAATGGGATATCGCCATGAATACATATATAGTAAAAATATTATTCTAGGAAAAATAATCGAAGCAATCGAACTATCAGATATAAATGTTTCAATAGCTGTCGCGAAAGAAGAAATAATTTTATACCCAAGGGGAGAAAAAAATCTTGATGAAGAATTGGTCGAGTTGCCTTTATCTTTTCTTGATGAGAAGAGTGCTGAGCATTTTATACAAGGACTTCAGTTTTATCAATCTAAAAAATTTATAAAATCGGCAGAAAGTTTAAGAAGGTCATTGGAAGAATTTTTAAGATCTAAGCTTAATAATAAAAAAGGGCTAAAAGTTAATATCATAGAATTGCAAAAACTATTAAAAATTAAAAATCTCGATAGCCAGATAAGAAATACTATTTTGCAAGTATTTACGTTTATGGATCAATACTTTAATGAAAATAGTAAACATAACGATGGAAATATTAATGAGCAAGAAAACGAATTTTTAGTATATCAAATCGGTTTATTGATGAGGTACATTAATTATAATATATAAAATTATGAATGATGATTGTTTATATTAATATTTTTTGATTTTTTAGCGATTTATTGTATACTAAATCAATATTAAGAAATAATCATTTATAATTTAAAAAGATGGCTCAAGCATTTAAAACAACAAATTATACAATTGGAAAATTGATGGACGATATAGAAATTGGTGATATTGCTTTGTCAGATATTCAACGTTCTTTTGTTTGGTATAAAAACATATCAAAAGTACGTGATTTATTTGATTCAATATATCGTGGTTATCCTATTGGACATTTGCTTTTTTGGGAAAATGCTAATCGTAGTGATTATAAAAACATAGGAGGGTGTTTAATAAAATTTAACTATGGTAAATAATCAGGTCAAATCAAAACAACGAGTTAAAGATCATGGAGAAGTTTTTACTCCTAATTTTATTGTGAGAGATATGCTCGATTTGGTAAAAAGTGAGACGGAAAGAATCGAATCTCGTTTTTTGGAGCCTGCATGTGGAGATGGAAATTTTTTAGTTCCAATACTTGAAAGAAAGCTCGAAGTTGTAAAGAAAAAATACAGATCAAGTCAAGTTGAATTTGAGCGAAATGCACTTTTGGCGGTAAGTAGTATTTATGGCGTTGAGCTATTGCATGACAATGTTTCAACATGTGTTGAACGACTTTATAAAATCGTTAATGATGTATATTCAAAATTATTTAAAGACAAATGCAATGCTGACTTTCGAAAAAGTATTAGGTTTGTATTAAACCGAAATATTTTACAAGGTAATGCATTAGATTTAAAAACCGCTGGTGGCAAAGAGCACATTGTTTTTTCAGAATGGTCGCTGGCAAACGGCAGTTCAATTAAGCGCAGGGATTTTGAATATCGGGAATTGGCGGATTTTGATCCTAAAAAACCAACACTTTTTTCTCTGCGTGAAATATCAGACACCGGCGAAACTGTATTTTCACCAATGCCGGTAAAAGAATTTCCATTAAAACATTACCTTAAACTAGATTATGAAGATGCAAAATAATTACAACCCCGATGTGCTTTCTTGCCTCGCTAATTTGAGTAACGATGAGGTTTTCACACCACCAAAACTTGCTAACGAGATTTTAGATTTATTGCCAAAAGAACTTTGGAAAAATAAAAACGCAACTTTTCTTGATCCTGTTTCCAAGTCCGGCGTATTTTTGCGAGAAATTGCTAAAAGATTAATAGAGGGACTACAAGATGAAATTCCAAATCTGCAAAAAAGGATTGATCATATTTATACAAAACAAATTTTTGGAATCGGTATTACCGAGATGACATCGCTTCTTTCTCGTAGAAGTGTGTATTGTACCAAAGAGGCAAATCATGAAAAATATGCAATTTGCATGAAATTTGATGATAATCAAGGAAATATTTTTTTTGACGATACAAATCATGACTGGAAAAACGGCAGGTGTTCGTATTGTGGCGCCAGTCAGTCAGAATACGATCGTGAGCAAGGGCTCGAGACTCACGCATATCAATTTATTCATAATAACTTACCTGATAAAATTAAAAATATGAAATTTGATGTAATTATAGGCAATCCGCCTTATCAATTGAGTGACGGTGGCGCTCAAGCCAGCGCAATGCCAATCTATAATAAATTTGTTGAGCAGGCTAAAAAACTTAATCCACGATATTTGACAATGATTGTTCCGTCTCGATGGTTTAGTGGAGGGAAAGGTCTTGATGGTTTTAGAGATGAAATGTTAAAGGATGATAGGATTAGAGTTATGCACGATTATCACGACGCTTCTGAGTGTTTCCCCGGCGTAGAAATTAAGGGAGGAGTTTGTTATTTTCTTTGGAACAGAGATGATCATGGGTTGTGCAGGGTGATTTCTCATGAATCTGACAAAAAAATTACGGAAACAGAGAGGCCTCTTTTGGAAAACAATTCGGAAACTTTTATAAGATTTAATGGTGCCACTAATATTTTACAAAAGATAAAAAGACAGAAAGAAGCTTCTTTTTCTGAAATAGTAAGACCGGCAATGACGTTTGGGTTCAGAACATTTTTTAAAGATTTTGATTCAAAGACAAGCAAAGAAAATTATATAAAAGTTTATGCAAATAGATCGCAGGGTTTTATAAAAAGAGAGAAATTGAAACAAGGCCAAGAATTTATTGATAAGTGGAAGGTTATTGTTCCAGAGGCTATTGGGGTTGGTGATATGAAAAAAGATTTGTTAAAACCGATTATTTCTGAGCCGGGCTCAATAAATACAGAAACTTACATAATGAATGGTCCTTATCGTTCTCAAAAAGAAGCTATAAATGTTGTTCGTTACATACAAACAAAGTTTTTTCATTTTTTACTCGGATTAAGAAAGAACACACAACATACAACAAGAAGTACATATTCATTTATTCCAATGCAAGATTTTTCTGAACCATGGACAGACGAAAAACTATATAAAAAATATAAACTTACTAAAGAAGAAATTGAGTTTATCGAATCAATGATTCGCCCAATGAATTAATTTTATGAGTAAAGATTTTTTTCCACCAAAACCAGATGTAAAACCGACGATATACGCCTATGAATTAGTAGGTGTTGATTCGCATGAGGGACTTTTAAAAGTTGGCTATAGCGAACGAGATTCCCGAGTGCGTATAGATGAGCAATCTAGAACAATTGGCGTTGAGTACAAGTTAGTTTTTGAAGCGTCTGCAATGCGAAACGATGGTACTTCGTTTATTGATCATGATCTTCATCGTGTCATGGAATCAATGGGCATTCAAAGAGTGACACGAATTGGTCGGGAGTGGTTTAAGTGCAACCTTGATGATGTCAAAAAAGCATTTAAAAGCGTTAAGGATCGAAAAATTGTTGAGGAAAACAGAACGAGTGATTTCAAAATGCGACCGGAACAGAAAGTGGCAGTGAAGAAAACATCCGACTATTTCCAAAGCTCTATTAAGGAAAATCCAAAAAATAAACCACACTTTCTTTGGAATGCCAAAATGCGTTTTGGCAAAACTTTTACTACATATCAGCTCGCCAAAAAAATGGGCTGGTCAAAAATTTTGGTAATGACATTCAAGCCGGCAGTTGAAAGTGCTTGGGACGAAGATTTAAAAGAACATGTTGATTTTAAAGATTGGCAATTTGTTTCCGCTTCAGAAAATACTCTTTGGCATAAAGACATAAATGAGAAAAAACCTTTTGTTTGTTTTGGATCATTTCAAGATTATTTAGGGAAAAATAAAAGTACAGGTGGGGTCAAAACAAAAAATAAATGGGTACACGATACAAAGTGGGATTGTATTGTTTTTGATGAGTATCATTACGGAGCATGGCGAGAGAATGCCAAAGAACTTTTTGAAGCGGAAGATAAAAAAGAAAAAGAATTTGCCGAAGGCGAAGGTCTAGCAGATTTTGATGAAAAAATATTGCCTATCAAAACACAGACGTATTTGTATCTTTCTGGTACACCATTTAGAGCAATCGCTTCGGGTGAATTTATTGAAGAACAAATTTACAACTGGACTTACTCAGACGAACAACGCGCAAAAGAATCATGGAAAAATGAGAAAGCCATCAATCCTTACGCCGCTTTACCAAGAATGGTGATGATGACTTATCAGCTTCCCGATTCAATTATTGATATTGCCCAGCAAGGCGAATTTAATGAATTTGATTTGAACGAATTTTTTTCTGCCGAAGGGAAAAATACGAAAGCAAAATTCAAATATGAAGATGAAGTCCAAAAGTGGCTTGATTTAATTCGCGGAGCGTTTTTGGAAACTGCAATTGATAATTTGAAGCTTGGTGCTAAAAAACCGCCAATGCCTTTTTCTCACGCCGAACTTTTGAGCGTGCTTAATCATACTCTTTGGTTTTTGCCGTCAGTAGCGTCATGTTTTGCAATGCGTAATTTATTAAAAAAGAAGCAGAATATTTTTTATAAAGATTATAGAATTGTAGTAGCGGCAGGAAGTGGTGCTGGGATAGGAATGAAAGCCTTACCGCCGGTTTTAGAGGCGATGGATGATCCGTTAGAATCCAAAACAATTACTTTGTCTTGTGGAAAGCTTTTGACTGGCGTGACAGTTAAGCCGTGGACAGGTATTTTTATGCTCCGCAGTTGTTCAACGCCGGAAACTTATTTCCAAGCTGCTTTCCGTGTGCAGTCACCGTGGACAGTTAAAAATCCGGACAACAAATCGCCAAATAAAGAAGAGATTGTAAAAAAAGAATGCTATGTTTTTGACTTTGCGCCAAATCGAGCCTTGCGACAAATTGCAGAATATAGTTGCCGATTAAATGTGAATGAATCTAATCCGGAAAATAAAGTTGCCGAGTTTATTAGTTTTTTACCTGTTTTGGCATATGATGGAAGCGCTATGAAGCAGATTGATGCAGCCGGAATCTTGGACATGGCAATGAGCGGAACAACAGCGACACTTTTGGCTCGTCGTTGGGAAAGCGCTTTGCTTGTAAATGTTGATAATGACACACTCAAGCGATTGATGGATAATAAAGCGGCTATAGATGCATTGATGAGTATCGAGGGTTTTAGGAGCTTGAATCAAGATATAGAAACAATTATTAATAAATCTGAATCTGTTGAAAAAATTAAGAAAGAATCTAACGACAAGGAATTGACAAAAAAAGAGAAGAAAGAACTTACAGAAGAAGAAAAAGAATATAAAAGTTTACGTAAACAAGTACAAGAAAAACTTATTAAATTTGCTACTCGCATTCCAGTGTTTATGTATTTAACAGATTATAGAGAAAGAACCTTGAAAGATGTTATTACTAAACTAGAGCCAAGTTTGTTTAAAAAAGTGACTGGATTAAATCAAAAAGACTTTGAATTACTTATTAAATTGGGAGTGTTTAATGATGCCAGAATGAATGAAGCTGTGTTTGGTTTTAAGCGTTATGAAGATGCTAGTTTAGTTTATACGGGGGTTAATAAACACGAAGGAGAAGACGTTGGTCTTTTCGATACAGTTATATCTGCTAAAGAATACAAAAATAAAGATGAACAGTTTTTTGTGGATAATCCAAAAATTTAATATAGAAATTATTATTGACATAGATAAAACCTACATGCTTAAAAATCTTTTGTTTTATAATAAAAAAATTATAATTTAAAAATATGAGTAAAAAAATAACTATATTTCTAATAGATGGATTACCAAAAGGTCAACGTTCTGTTCGTATTGATCAGTGGATTGGTAAAGCAATTTGTGCTCCCCGAAGCAGTATTAAAAAAATAGACTATTCTGAAATTAAAAATAGTTCTTGCTTGTATTTTTTAGTTGGTCCTAATGATAAAAATGATTTGCCTAATATTTATGTCGGAGAAACAGATTCTTTTAACAATAGACTTAATGATCATGATTATAGAAAAGATTGGTGGCAAGAATTAATTGTATTTTATAGTGTCGATAAATCATTAACTAAAACTAGCGCGAGATATTTAGAGAAAGTTTGTATTGAAAGGTTAGAAAAAGCAGGAAAATGTAATTTAATGAATAGTAATAGTAGAACTGACATAAATAATATTTTAGAAGAAGATAAGTCAGGACTAGAAGAATTCTTTATAAATATAACTATAATTTTGCCTTTAGTTGGTTGTGATGTTTTTGAGCAAAAAGAATTAGGATTAAAGAAAAGCAATACCTTAAATTTATTTTGTTCTGGAAAAGGTGCAGAAGCTCACGGAATTTTATTAGAAGATGGAAAATTACTCGTTCTGAAGGGTTCAACTGCAACAAAGAAAAATGCACCTAATTTTGAAAATCATAATTATAAAAATCTTAAAGATAAGTTATTAGAAATTGGTAAACTAAAAGAAGAAGGTAAATATTTAATTTTTACGGACGATTACGAGTTTAATAGTTCAAGTGCTGCAGCTGCTGTAATATTAGCAAGAGCCGCTTCTGGTCCATTAGAATGGAAAGATAAAAATGGAAAAAAACTTAAAGAATTGCTAGATGATTAATTTTATTTTTATAATTTAAAAATATAAAATAATTACACAATAATAAACCTATATCTAGACATTGACCGTACAATTATAACCAAACAGGGATTCAGCTAATTATTTTTATTAATTTTTTCATTATAGATTATCACATCTATATTGGGAAATATGCTTTTTCTGTCAATAGGAATAACTATGTAAATTATGAATTTTAAAATAAAATCAGAAATAATGGCCGATATTGGTAGGATTAAAACCATAATAGAAACAAGGATTTTCGATCGCGAAAATATAGGTCACCCATTAATAGAATCTGCTTTTATTGATTTAATAATAAAATTAAGAGATTTGACTTGTAAGTCAGAAAAATTAGGGAAAAGAATAAATTTTAAAGAAGATGTTGTTATGTTGAAAGATGGCAATGGTAAGGAAATAGTAAAAGACATAACCGATGCAATAAAATATGTTAGGGATGCAGCTTGTCATATTAATTCGTTAAATCATATTTTAAATAAAAATATTGTTTTTACTTTTAATATTGCATATGGCAAAATAAACCTATTAAGCATGCCTGGGATATCTTTGGCTTCTGATTATGATGACGATATTTGTTTTTTTTACGGAGAGCAGAAGCTTTATTTGAATAGGCATATAATGAGAGCTTATGAAGAAGCTAGTAGTTTCTTGCAATCATTAATGATTTGAGGTACTTTTCTATACTGTTTCATTTTGATCAGATTTATACGTCTTAAATCGGCTACCACTAATATCTCTAATAATTATTATTAATATAAGAATGATAAGCAATAAAGAATCTTTTACTTATAGAAAATATTTAAAGAATAAAAATTTATTTAAATATTTTTGTTTATTTCTTGTTGTTGATACAATAATTTTCTTTTATTTGTTAATTAAATTTTATTATAGTGCTTATTATAAATATCCTCTTGGAGCATCAATAATATTAATATTTTTTATGCTCGTTTTTTATTTTGAAATGAAAAAAGCAGAAAAAGAATTAGTAGATGAATATAGACATAACTATTTTACATGGGGAAGAGGGGCTGGTGCAGAATTGATTGTTAAGAGAAGCTTGATGGCATTAAGTAGTGATTATAAGATATTAAGTGATTTTCAACCAGGGAAATGGAACATAGACCATATATGTATTGGTCCGACTGGAATATTTGCCATAGAGGTAAAAGCCCACAAAGGAACCATTTCCTATGTTAACAATAAGTTAAAAAGAAATAATCAAGAACTAGATGGTAATTATTTGGGACAAGCGAAAAAAGGAAGCGTTTTTCTTAATCAATTAATAAAGGAAAAGTTAAATAAAGAATATTTTGTTGTTCCTTTACTTATTTTCCCTAATGCAAAAATTGATGGTAGTATTAATCATAAAATAGAGAATGTTTGGATTGGAGGAAGGGGATTTGAGAAGTGGGTAATTCAAAATTGTAAAAATGTTTTAAGCTCAGACGAGATAGAAGATATTTATAATGTTTTAATGAATTTTCGTATAGAAGAGAAATAAATCTTTTTTAGTAATTAAATTTAATTTATAGATCTTCTTTTTTATTCTCCTCCTCGTAATTTATCTCTTTAGCTTGTCTCTTGATATTTTGTATAATCTCATGAAGATGAGCAGGGGTGAACTTGATTGCTCCTGCGCATTCATGACCACCACCACTAATGTGTGCATGAGGAATATCTTTCTTTAATTTCTCAATGATTTTGTCTACTGGCAATACTGGTTTGTTAGCTCTGACAATAATCATGTCTGATAAGTGTCCCAGGGTAATGACTGGAAGGCTCTCTCTGTCTATTACAACTGTATCATGAATCATGCTAACTACTTTTCCTGGAGCAGGATATGTAAACTTCATTGTATACTTCTCAAGATCAATGGTTGATAATATGATTCCATCAATATCTTGAGTTCTAAGATAGGGAAGAGTGCTTTCTAATTGAGTTCTAACTCCTTTTCTAATTTCTTCGTTGATTATTCTAACTAATTCAGGATTAGTATAGAGTTCTTCAAAGAGTCCATGCCCTGAATTGAACTTTAATTGATAGGCAATAAAATCAATGGCTATCCCTATTTCTTCTAATTCTTTTTTAGTCTTTTTGCTGTTTTTGATATAGTCATCAGCTTCTTTGATATTAGATCTGTCTGTTATTCCAGCAACAGCAGGTAAAGATGGATTAGAATAATTTTCGCATATCCATGTTCCTAGTTCATAAGCAAGCATTCCAGCACAAGTCTGGCTGTCTAATCCCTCAATGTATGGATTAAGGTGTAGAGATAAGTATGGATCAACTGATGTTTTCTTATTCTCTATTACAACAGGATTATGATGGTCAACAACTATTATTTCAAAGCCCATGGATTTCATTGTCTTTAATCCAAAGATGTCTTCTGGAGTTGAGCCATTGTCTAGAACAATGATTAAAGGTTTTTTCTGTCCATGTCCTTCTATTACTTTCTTGATTAAAACAATGTCTCTAAAAGCATCGGTAATATCATAGAAAGGAGCACGACTTGGAGATCTAAAAAGATTATACTCTGGATTAGCTCCTATTTCTTCCATTAGAAGCTTACATGAATATTCTATTGCTAGTCCTGCGTTTATTCCATCAGAATCAGAGTGATGTCTTATCATTATTGGTTGGTTCTCAAGAATAGCTCTTCTGATTCTTTTAGAGATGTTATAGAAATAGGGTCTTAGTTTTTCTAATCTTTCTGATTCAATACTAAAAGAAGTATTGTTTGGTTCGCTGTTTTTAGAGATTATGGAATCAAAATCTATGTCTGATTTCCTTATCTTTTCAATTTCTATTTGTAGCTTTCCAGCTCTTTCATTAACATAGCCTAATATTTCAACAATATCATCTACATTAAAGTCAGAGTCCTTGATTACTGCATCAACCATGCCATAACCATTACTTATGGTAAATATTACTGGGCCAGGCTGGGCTTTTCTCACTATTTTAACATGTTCTAAGAACTTGTCTCCACCCTTAAGGGTAGCTATGTTTTTGATGGTTCTTTGTTCAAAAACATCATTATTTTTGTTTTTCATATGTTTTAAGGTTATCATAATGCAGGGTTTTTTCAATTTGGGTTATTTGTTAAAATTATTCACTGTTTATAATCATTTTGACAAGCATTAAATAATAGTTTATGGTTATTGTGGGCGAGGGGAAACCCAATGAGCTCATTTAAAAGGTGATTATGATGATTGAAAGCGTTAAGAACGAGTTTAATGGTTATTTCATTGAAAAAGGGTACAGTATTAGAGAAAGCAAGGGATTAAAAGCAGAGAATCCTAATCTTTTATTCAATATATCTGGAGGAGTAGTTTTTGAAGATTATATAGAGGGCAACAAGATAGACCCTATGAAGGTAGCTTCTATACAAAAATGTCTTAGGACAGACAGTTGGGATAAAATAGGATTTTCAGGGAAACACCATTTATTTTTTGAAATGATTGGACATTTTTCTTTTGGTGTTGCCGATGAATATGATACAAAATATTATTTTATTGAAGATTCTATTGGTTTTCTTTTGAGAATAGATAATTCAATAAAAGAAAAAATCTATTTAACTGTTCATCCGGATGATGATGTTTCTGGAGATGTTATAAGGTTTTTTGATCTTGATTATGTAGAGAATAAGAACAATATAACCTTGTCGCCTCAAAGAACTAGGTCTGGATACAGAGTTGAGATTATTTATAAAAATAATCAACGAGAAATAGAGTTATGGAATCTTGTATTCACCCAATACGCCGACCCGTTTTTAAAGAAACCGATAGAAAAAATAATTGCTGATTCCGGAATGAGCATAGAAAGACTCTTGTCGGTAACAGAAGAAAAAAACAATAATTATGAATGCTCCGAATGGCTTGAATATATAAATATACTGGATTGCAAAGAATTTGTATCAAGAGAGCATTTATATAAAATGGCTGATTTGTTAAGAACAGCTATCGAGCTTTTCAAAGAAAACATTCTGCCCGGTAAAAAAGTGGAAAATTATGTCTCGAGAAAAATATTAAGGGAATTATTTACTTTATTAATTTTTTATAAATTAGACGTAGACATAGTTATTTCCCGTACACCCTTTTCTGACGAATTTAAAAAGGAATACGAAGCTTTTAAAAAGAGTTTAGAGAGAGGGGCGCAGATTATAGATAGACTAAAGAAAGGCAAGGGATTTTTAAGCCCCAGAGACAAAGAGCTTTTAAGGGGTTCTTATGGGTATCCTGATATGCTTATTTCGAGGTAGTGGGATTTTGACAAAATCCCATTTTTATTTTAATGTTCAACAAACATATGAATCTTTTATTTTGTAGTAAATTAAGTGGAAAAAATGATCAAGGAGTTTTTGATTTGCTAAAAGACAATAAAAATTTAAAGATTGGCTATATTCCTTCAGCCACAAGTGCTGATAATAAATATTTTAAGCAAATCAAAAATTATTATAGGCAGAACTATAAACTACGCGATATAATTTGTCTTGATGTTGATAAAAATTACAACAAAGAGTATTTTTATAACAATATAAGTAATTGCAATATTCTTATTTTGTCTGGGGGAGATACTCAGTATTTTTTAAACAATTTAAAAAAGAGAAAACTATTAAAGGTTATTAAAGCTTTTGCTCGGGGGCGTAATAGATTTATAATAGGTATTAGCGCTGGAGGAATAATTATGACCCCTAGAATTAATATCGGAGAGATGTTAGATGGAGCAGAAAAAAATAGTAAGAACAACAAAGGATTGAGTTTGGTTGATTTTGAATTTTTTCCTCATTTTAATAAAAATTACAATGATTTAATCAAGAAATATTCATTGAGAAATAAAAGAAAAATTATTATTTGCTCTGAAAAAGATGTTGTGTTTGTAAATAATAAAAATAAAAATAAGTACGACTATTATTTAAGGGGAAGATATTATGGAAACAAAGAGTAAAATAATAAACGATATTGCAAAAAATTTTAAAGCGGCGTCTTTCTCAAAAGTATTAGTTTTAGTTGGTTCGGCAATAAAAAAGAGAACTGTTAAGAATGTAGATATTCTTTTAATAACAAGTAGAAATATCCATGATAAAGATATTTTTAAAATTGTGGATAAAGAGTATTTTATTGGAAAATATAATGATTGCTATACATTTAATATTAAAAATATTTTGTTTAACATAACAGCTGTTAGTATTAAGGATTTTGATATCTATTTTAATAAAATATTAAAACAAAAAGAATTAGAACCATCTTATAGGAACTGGTGCTTGGGGTATTTTATTCCAGAGGCCTTTTTGGGTGATTTAAAAGATTCAGAGGTTATTTTTCAAAAAATAGATTTTATTAAAAAATATAAAAACAAATTAATTAAATATCCTAAAAATTTAAAGATAGAAATAATTAAAAATTCTTTAAATGATTTAGAAATAAAAGAAAAATTGTTTAATAAAGCATTTAAAAAAAACGATTACATATTAAAGGTTACGGCTATTTCAGACATTCTTTTTATTTCTTTTAGGGCACTATCTGCAAAAAAAGAAACTTATTTTAAGGGATTGTTTAACTATAGAGAAGTTTTAGAAAATTATTCTAAATTAAGATTATTGATAGAAAAAATCAAAAAGAACATTTCAAAAAATAAAGAACTAAATATTTTAATTAAGAATTATTTAAAAGAAACTAGAAAGTTGTTGAAATAATTATGCACAAACAAATCTTTGGATCATTTTCAAAAGATCATAATAATCCACTAAGCAGAATATCACAAGCTAATTCTTGTATTTCTCTAGATCCTTTTGTGGGTTGTTCTTTGGGATGTGCATATTGTTACAGACACAACTCTAAAAGAGATAGTGATTTTTCGAAACCGAGAAGAATTTTTAAGGACGAAGATATCGTTAATTCCTTGGTAAATAATATTTATTTTATTCCTGATAAAACAATTATTGGTTTGGGAGTTGCCTCTACTGACTCTTTCTTTCCAGAGGTTAGAGAATCTTCTTTTAATATTATGAATATATTATCAAAAATGGGCTACAAAAATCCTTTTTGGTTTGTTATTAAGTCTGGGGTGCCAAAAAATAGCTTCAAAAAATTTCAAAAGATCATCAAGAATGGTAATAAAATTGTAATTTCTATTAGTTATTCTGGTATGCCTAAAAACATAGAGCCTTTTTTTGGTAATAGATTTGCTAATATTAAAGAAGCGATAAGGGCTGGCGTTGATATTTCTTTACATTTAAGACCAATAGTTCCCGGATGGAACGATACATATTCGAATTTAGAGAGAATAGTCAAGAGTGGGGTTGAAAATGGTTGTACTAGTGTTTGCGTAGGAGGATTAAGGTATTTAGATGGAGTAGAGAATGCTATTGTTGAAAAATATGGTATTTCTTTTCCTGGCATTAAAAAAAGTGATTTAGTTAAAACATTACCAAGGTTATCTGAAAAAAATATTAAAGAAATTTTTATTAATAATAAAATTACCATACCACTATTCAAGCATTCTTCAGAAATGATTTCTTATTATTTAGGTATCAAAGATTATAATATGTATTTTTATAGAAAAGAGGGATGTTTTTTGCAGATTCCAGAGAAAGATATTGTTATGATCGAAAGAAATAGTAATAAAAGTATTATAAAATTAATTGAAGAGGCTTTGGGTGAGTTAAAATTAAAGCCTAAGGTTATAAAACAAAAAAATAGATATTTTTTATCCAGAAAATTAAATTATATCGAAGAAAGAGGGTTGTTGCATAGATTAAGTCTGTCTAAATTTTTTTAATTTATGGAATATAAGAATTTATCAAATATTAAAATTTCTAAAATAGGAATGGGAACATGGGGGATATCAGGAGATTGGGGGATTAAATTTACAGAAGACTATATATTAGATCTTTTTAGCCATGCTTTTAATAGAGGAATAAACTATTTTGATACTGCTCCAGTCTATGGCAATGGACTTATAGAAACTATTATCGGAAAATTTAAAAATAGAAACAAACTAATTATATCAACAAAAATACCAGCCATTAAAAAACCAGACTTATCAAGCCAAAGTTCTATTAAAGATTTTTATCAGAAAGACTATATTGATAAAATATTATATTCTTCATTAAAAAGGTTAAACAGAGAGTGTATAGATTTATTAATGTTGCACAATTGGCATCCTGATTGGAATAAAGATTGTTTTGAGATTATAGAATATTTAAATAGTCTTAAGGAAGAAAAAAGAGTGAGGGCGATAGGAATATCTTTGCCAAATTATATGAATCAAGGGTTTGACGATATAGATGGTTTAGAATTAATAGATTTTTTTATGATACCATTAAATTTAATACAACAATGGCCGATAGATTATATCAAGAACGTTAAAACAAAAAAAGAGATATTTATAATAGCTAGAAGTGTTTTTGAGCAAGGTTTGTTAATAGAAGACTTTAAAAAAATAGACAAAAATAAAGAGTGCTTTTTAAAAGAAAAAAATGGTAAAAAAATTAGAGAAACAATAAAGCAAAGAGATGATTTTTACAAAACAATAAATATAGATAATAGGGCCGCTTATTGTATGAATTTTTGTTTTACCTATGGAGCAGATATTGTAATGCTGGGCATGAATTCTAAGGGAGAGATAGATGAAAATATTAATAATTTAAATAATAAATTTGATAAAAATAATTTCGTTGTCGCAAGAAAAAATTATCTATCAAAAAAATAATGAGATACATACAAAATATATTATGGTATAAATCTGATTATTTAAACCAGTCCTTCGACAAGGAAGAATCTTTCCATTATGTTTTTTATTTTCCAAAAGATTCTTTAGCTGAAAAAGATATAAAGGAGATTGTTGAATTAAAGGAAAAGCATTATTCAAAAATCATATCTTTTTTAGAATTAAAGAATGGTAGAAAAATTGATTATTATATATACTCCTCAATAAAAGAAAAAACATTGTTAATGGGCGATGACAGTCCAGGTAATGCAATTTGGCAGGAACTAGAAGATAATATTCCTAAGGAGTTTGAAATACATGTTGTTTATAGTGAAAAATGTAAGTTTGTAGGAGAGCACGAAGACACTCATTTACTGTCATTACCCTGGGGACTATCTATTTATTTGTTTTGTGAGGGATTAGCTCAATACATGGAAGATAATTTTATGAATAAAGATTTGCATTTAATTAGTAAAGAGTTATTAAATGAGAATAAGCTCTATTCTCTTCAATGGCTTTGTGATAATAATAATTGGGAAAATGTTGAGCCAACCACAATTTATCCTCAGGTAGGATCGTTCACAAAATTTCTTATAGAGAAATATGGTAAAGGTGAGTTTAAGGAGGTTTATCAAAACACTTCAAGAAACCACGATATATCTAAAAACTTATTTGAAATCGAGAGAGTTTATTCTAAAGATATAAATCAACTAGAAAGGGAGTGGAAAGATTTTATAGATAACTAGTAATATTAGATAAAAGTGGCTAGGGGATATTTATGTCAAATATTCGACATAAATTGCTTGACTTCTTTACAATATTTATATATACTTATTATATATGAACAAGTATATACAAAAGATTAAAGAGTTTCGTTTGGAAAGAGGTTTTTCACAAGATCAAATTGCAAAAGCAATCGGTGTTTCTCGTCCCACATATACAGCCATTGAATCTGGCAAACAAGAACTTAGCTTAGAAGAAGCAAAAAAGCTTGCAACTCTTTTTGGTATTGGCGTTGATGAGCTCTTGTCTGGAAGTATTCCTAATATCCAAAAGTACAAACACATGATTCTTACATTCTTACGCACCAATGTTTCAAAAGACGGAAAGATTCCAAAAACAAAACTTGCTAAATTGCTTTACCTTGCTGACTTTGCTTGGTTTTATCATTCTCTTGAGAGTATGAGCGGAATGCAATACAGAAAGATTGTTTATGGACTAGTGCCAGATATATTCTTTCGTGTCTTAGATGAGCTTGAAGAAGATGGAAAGATTATTATTGACCGCAAGTGTGATGATGGTAAAGACATGTTTCTTGTTAGTGAGTCAGAAAGCAATAAGAATGAAAAGATTCAAACAATTTCTACTGAAGAAAAAGATTTAATGAAAAAGATTGCGGAAAAGTGGAAAGATAAGAAAACTCAAGAGATTGTAAACTTTACACATAATCAATTACCTTATTCCTTGTGCAGAGAAAACGAACTTATTCCATACGAGCTTATTACTCAAGAAGATCCAGACTCAGTATATTAATATTTATGGAAAGTAATTACTTAGTACAAATTGAAGGCTTTGCAGAAAGACACTTCATTAAAAGCTTTGAGAAGAAATACAAGGGACACTGGGATATTACTTTGCGTGCTATAATCTTCGAACTTGAACGTATTGATAATCTTTTACTTACCAGTAAGGCAGACATTATAATTGATAAAGAGAATATAAGAATAGTAAAAACTGAATTTAAAATAGCAGGATCAAAAGAATCTACAAAGACGTCAGGAAATAGATGCATTGTTGCGTGGCACAAAGAAGATAAATTAGTTTCTGTATTATTAGTGTATGGTAAAACAGATTTATCAAGTGGTAATAAGGAAACAGATGAATGGAAAAGAATGATAAGAGAAAACTATTCTCAATATGAGCATTTGTTTTAAGTGAGAGGTTCTAAGAAGCGATTAATAAAATAAGGATTTTATTGGTGTTGATTGAATAGGATACATAAGGTATCCTTAAATTGTATATTTAAGGATACTTAATATGATTATATGGTAATCTTTAGGAATGAATCATTTATACACTCTTAAAATTAATTAAATGAAGCAAGCACAAGCTCTTAAAATTTTAACATCAGGAGAAAATGTGTTTTTAACTGGTTCTGCTGGAACGGGGAAGACTTTTTTATTAAATGAATTTATTAAATATCTTAGAAAAGAAAAGATAAAGGTTGGAATTACTGCTTCTACTGGAATAGCATCTACTCATCTTAATGGAAGCACCATTCATTCATGGTCTGGAATAGGGATTTCTAAAGATTTTAATAGCTTAAGCATCAAAAGGCTTTTAAAAAAGAAAAATCCTAAGCTGAAAGAAATAAAAGAAACAAAGGTTTTAATAATTGATGAAATATCAATGCTTGATGCTACGCGATTGGATTTAATAGATAGAGTATGCAAAGAAATAAAAGACCCGTTTCTTCCTTTTGGCGGAATTCAAGTTGTGTTCTGTGGTGATTTCTTTCAATTACCACCGATTGATGACAATAATGAAGAAAGATCACAATTTGCATATAATGCGCTTTCTTGGGATAAGGCAAAATTAAAGATTTGCTATTTAGAAAAACAATTTAGGCAAAACGATAAGAATTTTAGCAAAATATTGAATAATATTAGAGGCAATAAAGCAGATGAAAATACGATTGATAAACTTAAAGAAAGGTTGAATAAAAATATCTATGGTTGTGATAAAGTTACTAGGATATATAGTCACAATAAAAATGTTGATGCAATCAATGAATTTGAATTATCAAAGATTAAAAAGAAAGAGGTAACATATAATATGTCTTTTCGTGGTCCTGAAAAATTAGTAAATTCTTTGAAGAAGAATTGTCTTGCTCCGGAAGCATTAAAGCTTAAGGAGGGAGCAATTGTAATGTTTTTAAAAAATAATCCAAAAGAAGGATATGTTAATGGAACCATGGGAATAGTTGTTGGTTTTGAAGAAAGATGGCCAATTGTTAAAACAGTTAAAGGAAAACATATAGCAGTATCAACAGCGAAGTGGAACATTGAAAAAGATGAAGAAGTATTGGCTAGTGTTGAGCAAATTCCTTTAAAATTAGCATGGGCAATTACCATTCATAAAAGTCAGGGGATGAGTCTTGATGTTGCTGAAATTGACCTTAGTAATTCTTTTGAGTATGGTATGGGGTATGTAGCGTTATCAAGAGTAAAGACATTAGACGGGATTAAATTATTGGGGATTAATAAAAGTGCTTTATTGGTAAACGAAGATGTTGTTAAAAAAGATATAGAGTTTGTGAATTTATCAAAACAAGCTGAAAAGTTATAATAATAATTGTTTCATTGAGATTATTAAACAATTAAAAGAAATAAAAGAAAACAAATGTATTTATTTTTCGACACAGAAACAACTGGTCTTCCTCGTAATTATAAAGCACCAATAGAAGATTTGGATAATTGGCCAAGGCTAGTTCAACTTGCATGGCTTCTTTATGATAACAATGGAGAAGAAGTATTAAGTAAAGACTATATCATTAAACCAGAAGGCTTTTTAATTCCTGATGATTCAGCAATGATACATGGAATTACAAATGAAAAAGCTATTGTTTGTGGAAAAGATTTGATTGATGTTTTGTGTGATTTTAATGAAGCAGTAGAAGAAACTGATTTTTTGATTGGTCACAATATTGGTTTTGATGAAAAGATAATTGGAGCAGAGTTTTTAAGAAAAGGAATAGAAGCTTGTTTTGTTAATAAGGCTAGGTTTTGTACAATGGAAGCTTCAACTAAGTTTTGTGCAATAAGTAGTAAGTATGGATATAAATGGCCTAAGTTATCAGAATTACATTACAAGCTTTTTGAATCAGACTTTGAAGAAGCACACAATGCAAGAGTGGATATTAAGATAACAGCTAAGTGTTTTTGGGAAATGAAGAAAAGGGGAATAATAGGGATATAGGCTTGCAATTTTATATAATGAAAAACCAGTATAATGCTGGTTTTTTGTTTGACAAAGATGTTAGAATGATATAACATTAAGATAGATATAATAAATATATAAAAATATGAAAAAAAGACACTTGTTTAGTATTGTTTTCGGATTAATACTTTTTTTAGGAAGTATAATTTTAAGAATTTCTAATACAATAGAAGAATTTGCTTTTACAATTATGATGACTGCTGGTGCAAGCATGTTTGCTGTTGGTATGGTCAGATACAAAAGATATGGAGATGGCCCAGAAAAGGACGAAAGAACAATGAAAATATCATATACTGCTTTAGCTGCTTCTTTTCAGATTACTTTAATGGTTGTATTGGGAATATGGTGGGTTGATTACTTTAATCCAATACAATTATCAATAAATCAATTATTAGGAATATTGTTCTTTGTAATGATAATTCTTAATATTCTTTTTAGGATCTATTACAGCAAAAAAGAAAATTTAATGCTATGAAAACAAGAATAAAAGAATTAAGAATTAAAAAAAGCTTAACTCAAGAAGATTTAGCTAAAATGGTTAATGTAAGAAGAGAAACCATTGTTTTTCTAGAACAAGGTAAATACGTTCCTTCTTTAAAATTAGCCTATGATATATCTAAGGTTTTTAAAGAGAAAATAGAGGATATCTTCGAGTTTTAATATATGAATATATTATTTGAAGGGGAAGATATAAAAAGTGTTGAAGAGTATAAAGAAATATGGAAAAATCAGGGGAATATTATGATTGAAAAAATTGAGCATTATTCTCAAATGAAGTTTGTGTTTCAAGAACTAAAAGCAATTGTTTATAATGGAAAAAGCATGTCTCATCCATTAATGCTTAGAGATAGTTATTCATATGATTTTAAAAAAGCTATACCAATTCATGAATTATTACATATTATTTTTGTAGATAATGATCTTAAATTTAAAGATTTTTCTTCTTTGCATAATAAATTATATTCTTTTTATAAAGATATACTTTTAGATTTGTATGACAAAGAATTTTTAGATTATGTGATAGAAGAAGAAAATAAATGGAGTGATATATATAAAAAAGCATAGAACTTGCATTGACTTTTATTTCTTGACCGTGATACGATATATTTATATAAATTTTTTATCAATTTAAATAATAAAAAATATGAGCGAAAACATAAAAAAATATATTAATTTTTGTCTTGAGAGAGGATTGGAAAAAAAAGAGATAAAAGAGAAATTGATAACAAGTGGATGGAAAGAATCAGAAATTAATGAATTTTTTACAGAGCCGATTGAGGAAAAAATAGTAACAGAAGAAAAGACAAAAGAAGAAATATATAAAGAGTTTTTGTCTAAAGGATTCAAAATAGAAGAAATAGAGAAAGCATTGAAAGAAAAAGAAGAAAAAGAAGAAATAAATCAATTGAAAGAAACATCTCACAAGAAAACCATTTCTCTTACTTTGAGTTTTGCAGCGTTTTTTATTGGTTTAGGTATTTTTTCTTTTATAGCTGCTAATTGGAAAAGCATGGGCGATATTTCAAAAATGATTATTATTTTATTCTTTATTTCCCTTTTTTATTTCTTGGGATGGTTCTTTAAAGAAAAGAAAAAGCTTATTGGAGTAAGCGAAGCAATGTTTTTAATTGGTTCTATTGTTTACGGAACTGGTATTTTTTTAATTTCAAATATCTTTGATATAAATATTTTCCCTCCTGATGGATTAGTTATATGGTTTTTGGGGTCTCTGTTGACTGGATTTGTTTTTAATTTTCCAAAAATAATTAATCTTTCTTTGATTTTAGGATTTGTAGGGGGAATAATGTATCCAGTTTTTATTTTATCAAAAGGAATTTTAAGTAATTTTTTTGTTTTTTCTTCGATCTTTGTTTTGTTGATAGGATTTTGTTCTGCTATTTATGTAGGAATTTTTATGGATAAAAAAATTAAAAAAATAAACAGTTAAAAATATGCTTTATACTGATCCTTTTTATTGGATAACAAACGTTCTTGGTTTTTTGTTTCGGATAGGGGTGCTTTTTTTAATTATTAAATTTATATTTTTTAGGAACAAAAAAAGAAAAATTACTGATCACAAAGCAAAAGAACTTCAAGATACTGACTTTACAAAGCAATCATATTTTCTTTTAGCTGGTTTATTTTTGAGCGCAGTACTTTTTGTTATTAATTATGCTATAGGAGACGTTATTCCTAAAGATGTTTTGATTTTATTTTATGCTGTTTTTGGTATAATTGTGGGATATTTATTTGATGCTTTTATTATTTTGGCTTTTTCTATATCTTCTTTATTCTACGCAATAAGCTTTAGATATTATGAGACATTTTCTTTGAATGAAGTAACAGCTCAACTGCTAGGAATAATTTTATTAGTAGGTTCTCTATATTGGATGTTTGGGCAAATGAAAGAAAACACTTCTAAAAGATTCTTTTTAACATTTTTATTTATAAGTTCAATAGTTTTGCTTGGGTCTTTCTTTTTTCTTTCAAATGGTTTAAGTGGAACAGAGTTCTTGTCAGAAACTCTTGGTTCTGTTGCTGCTACGCCTATTTTAATATTTTTATTTATTGTGTTGTTGTTGATTAGCGTTTTTCTTATTTATTTTAATTTAAACAACAAAAGAATAACATTGCCAGAGTTTGGATTTTTTAGCTTTTTGTCTTTATTTTCTTCGTTTTTATTTTTTTCTCCTAAGCAACAATATTTTGTTGATGTTCAAAAAGATTGGAATTTTTTTTCAAATAGCTACGAAAAGGACCTAACAGCAAGCGGATTTTTTATGTCTATCATCTTAAGCCTTCTAGTTTTTGTTTTTTCTTTAGTTGTTTTACATGTAGGAAATAGTAAAAATATTAAAGTGATAAGAAGGTTGGGATTGTTTATGTTTGTTATTTCTTCTATAGCTTCTCTTTTTTATTCTTTTCAAGGGTCAAGCCACGGTTTAGTCCCAATAACCAATATATTGAATTTTACACTTTTGATTAATATGTTCTTTTTAATATATTATCTTTCGAGAAAGGAAAAGAATGAAAATAAGGCAGAGTTTATGTCAGCTGTTTTTTCTATTATTCCGATAAATATGTTTTTGCTTTTCCTTTCTTCAAGAACAGGTATTGATATTTTTGGAGAATCTGTTTTTTCTTTTGACCAGAGTTATATTTTTTCAATTTCTTTAATTTTAATCATTTGTTTTCTTTTCTTTTATCTTCTTAAAATTAGTAATGTTTTTAAACGTATTTTTTATCCTTTTGCATTAAGTTTATTCTTTTTTTGTCTTCCTTTTATGAATTTTAATAAAGATTTACTTGTTAGAGAAATAGAATTAACTGGTCCTGCATTGTTATGGTCTTTTATGTTTAATTTTTTAACATTTTTGCTTTATTTAGGAACCATATTATTTGGTTATAAATTAAAATCAACAGGGATAATTAACATTGGGGCAATATTTTTATTCTTGTTTATAATATCAAAGTATTTTGATTGGTTTTATTCTTCTCTCGATAAAGGACTTTTCTTTATTTTGGCAGGAGTTATTTTATTGGTTGTTGGTTGGGGTATGGAAAAAGGAAGACAGGTCCTAATTTCTAGTTTTAATGAAAAAAATGAAATTTAGTTTTAAAGAAAAAATAGCTATAGTGGTTGGTTTTCAATTAATTATAATTTTTTCTTTAATTTTTGTTAATTTCTTGACAACGTCTTCAGGAAAAGAGATTTTAATTGAAATAAAATCTTTACATAAACAAACTAAGCTTGGACAAGAATATCTAGACATAGAATATACTATTTCAAACATAGAAAGAGAAGATAAAGATGAATTTGAAAGAGATGACATTGTTTACGTTATTTTAGAGAACGATCCGCAGAATAATCTATATGTTTTTAAAAGTATTCAAAAAGATAAGCCTAGTGACGGAGTATTTATAAGGGGGAAAGTGAATTATAAGGCTTATTGTTCTGATTTTAATAAATACGACTGTTTTATGAATGTTATTTACGGAATAGAGAGTTTTTTTGCACCAAATATAGATCCTTACGATCTTAATGGAGATAATTATGCTAAAATATTAATTGATAAAAACGGGGGAGCAACTCTAAAAGAAGTTTATAATAACAATAAAAAGCTTTAAAATAGGGTTACTTGCCTAAAAACTCGTTTTAGTGTATTATTTGTTCAATGGAAGAAAAAGGAGTAATTAATTTCATTTTTGACTGGGTAAAACTGTTTTTATTAGCTTTAGCCATTGTTTTACCTATAAGATTGATGCTATTTCAACCTTTTGTTGTTAGTGGTGCTTCAATGGACCCTAATTTTCACGATGCTGATTATTTAATTATTGATGAATTGTCATATAAGCTAAGAGAACCAGAAAGACAAGAAGTAATAGTGTTTAAATACCCTAAAGACACAAGATATAAGTATATTAAGAGAATAATAGGTTTGCCTGGAGAAAAAGTAGATATTATTGATGGAGAAGTGTTTATTACTAAAGAAAATGAAACTTTTAAGCTTGAAGAAGGTTATTTATCTGAAAAAGTTAAAAGTGAATGGGAAAGAAATAATAATTTTTCAATTCAGTTAAACAAAGAAGAATATTTTGTTATGGGAGACAATAGGAATTATTCCTCTGATTCTAGAATTTGGGGCTCAGTTCCAAGAAAAAACATAGTTGGAAAGGTTTTTGTTAAGCTTTCTGCTTTTGATTTTCTTTCTAATTTATTAAGTTTAAAAAATAGTTATGGCCAAAATTAAATTTCAAACTCCAACAGGAATGCATGATATTTTACCTCAGGATCAAGTATATTTTCAAAAAGTATATAAAACAATAGAAAAAGCTTTTGATTTTTATGGATTTGAAAAAATAGACACACCTATTCTTGAGAACGCTGAATTGTTTAGTCGTAGTATTGGAATGAATACTGATATAGTGGAAAAAGAAATGTATATTTTAAGAACAAAAGAAGGAAAAGATGCTTTAGCTTTAAGACCAGAAGGAACTGCACCAATTATGCGTGCTTATCTTGAACACGGACTTAATACTTATCCTCAACCAATAAAGTTATGGTATCATGGACCATTTTTTAGACATGAAAAACCTCAAGCAGGAAGGTATAGGCAATTTTGGCAATATGGTTTTGAAGTTTTAGGAGACAAAGAAGCAATTGTTGATGCGCAAACCATTGTTATTATGTATAATATTTTAATTGATTTAGGAATAAATGATAGTATTGTAAAAATTAATTCAATTGGTGATGAAAATTGTCGAGGAGAATATAGAAAAGCATTGGTTAAATTTTTAAGATCAAAAAAGAATGAATTTTGTAAAGACTGTTTAAGAAGAACAAAAACAAATCCTTTAAGGGTTCTTGATTGTAAGGACGAAAAGTGTAAAGAATTGATGAATGAAGGGCCGCAAATTATTGATTATTTATGTGAAGACTGTAAAACTCATTTGAAAAGTGTTTTAGAGTATTTAGAAGAGTTGAAAATTCCTTTTACTTTAGATCCATTTTTAGTAAGAGGATTAGATTATTACACAAGAACTGTTTTTGAAATAGAAGCACCAGTAACCGAGGAAGAAGGAACTGGGGTCTTGGCAGGAGGCGGAAGATATGATATCCTGTCAAAGGTTTTAGGAAAAGCAAACATTCCTTCTTGTGGAGCAGCTGCAGGAATAGAAAGAATTGTTTCTGCCATGAAAGCAAGAAAAGTAGAGGGTGTTTATGCTTCTATGCCTAAAGTTTTTATTTCTCAAATAGGGCCATTGGCTAAAAAGAAAGGCTTACTAATTTTTGAAGAATTAAGAAAAGCAGGGATTAAAGCAACAGAATCTTTTAGCAAAGATTCTTTAAAAGCTCAATTAAGCAGGGCCAATAAATTAAACATTAATATTGTAATTATTATTGGACAAAAAGAAGCTTTAAGAGACATGGTAATTATTAGAGACATGGAAACAGGTAAACAAGCAGAGGTTAATATTAAAGAAATGGTTAAAGAAGTTAAAAAAAGATTAAAGTAAAATTATGAAGATTCAAAAACAACAAAAAGAAACTTCTCAATCTTTAGTTTATCGTTTTACTAAAGCTGTTCAAAAAAGTGGTGTTTTGATCGAGGCTAGAAAAAGAAGGTTTCGTGAAAGACTAAAAAGTGAAAACTTAAACAAAAGAGCTGCTTTGGTAAAGCTAGAAAAAACTAAAAAGTTTGAAAAATTAAAAAAATTAGGAAAAAAATAATTCTATGTTATTAGAAGAAATTAAAAAAGATTTGATTTCTTTCCAAAAAGACAAGAATGAAACTGGAGTATCTGTTTTAAGGATGCTTGTTTCGTCTATTGTTAATAAAGGAAAAGACAAAAGATTAAAGCTTGCTAATGAGAATCCTCAATTAAATGATAGTGAGTTAGATGAAAAAAGTGTTTTAACTGAAGAAGAAGTAATTGAAGCTGTTTCTAGTGAAGTTAAAAAAAGAAGAGACAGTATTCAGTCTTTTGAAGCAGGGCAAAGATTTGATTTAGTAGAAAACGAGAATAAAGAATTAGAGGTTTTAAAAAAATACTTACCCAAAGAATTAACTGAAGAAGAGATTAGGATAATAGTTAAAGAAGCAAAAGAGAAAACAAAAGCAGTAAGTCAAAAAGATATTGGATTAATAATGAAAGAAATTGTTCCAAAAACAAAAGGAAAAGCAGATGGGAACTTAGTAGCAAAAATAGTTAAAGAAGAATTACAATAAAAACAGGGGAAACCCTGTTTTTTGTGAGTTTATATGTTTTCCTTATTTTGACAAAGTTTATAAACTTTATTTTTTATGATATAATAATTTAATATTATGAATAAACCAATATGAATCAAAGAGGATTTATTAAAATTTTAGGCATAGGAATAGTTATTATTATTGCAGTTGCAGTAAGCGGTTTTATTTCGAATAAAGTAGATGAGCAAAAAGAACTGTTTTCATCAAAAGAAGAAACAGAAAAACAAGAAGAAGGTAATAATCAGTCTATAGAAGAAATAAATAATAAACAAAGTATTGAGGAGAGCCTTGAAGAAGATCCTAAAGTTTTTTTTAGAGCCACAGAAATAATTACAAATCATTTACCTGCTTCAATTGAATTTTGGACAGAAGCATATTGTCCCGACGAAGAAACTCCTTATAATTATGTTGCACCAGAAGGATACAGTGTTTATTCTTGCGATAAAAATAAGCAAGAAATGGGAACACATGGTGGATGTTCAACTTGTGTTATGTCTTCAATTAAATTAACTAAAAATTATTTGATATATAGTGCAGGTTTTAACTGTGAATATCCGGAAAAATATGAATGCCCAGTAGTGTTGTTAGAGGATAAAGATTTTTCTGATTTAGAAAAAGGAATGTCTTTAGAAATATTTAATTCTAAAGAGAAGCTTAAAAAATATATTGAAGAAAGAGTTAATATTGAGTTTGAACAAGTATTGATTCGAAGAGGATCTTTTGATAAATACTCTAATAATCAAATAGCCATCATTTCTTTTTGTAAAGATAATTGTAAAATTAATTTTGAAGATGGTTTGAAGGGTTTAAGTTATAAAGAAAATAAAGGATTTAATGATTTTTTAATAATTACAGAAAAAGAAGATAAAAGTTTCAAAATTTTTTATTTTTCTACTCATTCTGTAATAAGAGATGCTAATAATTTTTCCATTGATCCTATTGAGTTGATTAGTAGTGAAAAACCCTTTTTTATAGGTAGCAGATGGGGGTGCGGAAGTTCTAGTTTTGTTGGTTGTTCTACAGAGTATTATCTTTTTAGGGTAATTGATGGAGAACTTATACAATCATATGAATTGATTAGTGTTTGGGAAGGTTCAACATATAAGGGAAATGAAAAAGATGGTTACGTGGAAGAAAAAGTATTTGATAGTGTAAAAACAATAACGTTTGAAAACATAGATAGCGACGAGGATAAAGAAATAATATTTGAAAAGGAAAAATTTAATGGTAATCCAGTTTATGATGAAAATTATAACATAACGAATAAAGAGGAAGTAAATTTTACAACATACCAAGTCATTCTTGATTGGAGTAGAGATAAAAAACAATTTTTATCAACTGGGAATTAGGTTTTATAAATAACACTTGATTTATTTTCTTAATCTAGTAAAATATACTTAATGATTGATATAGTAAACCTAGATAAGGATTTTGAAGTTGATGAGAAGCTATTAGTATCTACTGCTCACAAAGTTCTTAAAGAAGAAGGAATTAATAAAAACATTGAGGTTGCTTTTGTTAAAGAAGAAGAAATTCAAGCTTTAAACAAAAAATACAGAAATATTGATAAGGCAACAGATGTTTTGTCTTTCGGTACCATTAATGATCCTTTACCTCAAATAGTAATATGTTTAAGTGAAGTTAAGAAGAATGGTGAAGACTTTGAAAAAGAATTATCAAAAGTTTTAATTCATGGTATACTTCATTTAATGGGTATGGATCATATTGAAAAGAAAGATGCTGAGGAAATGTTTAAAAAACAAGATAAATATTTAGTAAAATAATATGGCTAAGACACAAGCTGTAATGGGAATTGATATTGGTACAAACACAATTAAAATTCTTACAGCAAAAAAAGATGTTGAAACAGGAAAGATTGTAGAGGTCTTGTTTTTAAGAACTATTGAATCAGCAGGAGTTCAAAAAGGAAGAGTGAAAAGCCCTCAAGAAACAGGAAAGAAAATAGCAGAGCTTGTATCTGCAATGGAAAAACAAAAAGTTCCCCGAGCAAGAGAAATATATGTAAGCATTAATGGTAATAAATTAGAGTTAATAAGTACTAAAGGATTAATTAATGTTAGCCAAGCTGGTGGAAAAATATCTCAAGAAGACATAGAAAGAATCTATCAGGGAGCAAAAGCAGTTAATCTTCAGTCAACTAATAAAGAAATATTATCAACCTTTCCTAAAGAATGGATTTTAGACGGAGAAAGAGAAATAAAAGATCCTTTAGGATTAAGGGGGACAAGATTAGAATTAGATGCTTTTCTTTTATCAGTTCTTAGTTCTGACACAGAAAGCGTCATGGAAGCAATAAATCAAGGAGGAATAGACTCAGAAGTAATACTTGTTCCTACAATTTTAGCTGATACAAGATCGGTTCTTGATTCTTCAAAAAAAGAATTAGGAGTAGCACTAGTTTCAATTGGTGCTGGAGCTTCAAGTGTTGCTATTTTTGAAGAAGGAAACTTATTAAATTTAGCAGTTTTTCCAGTTGGTTCAACTAATATTACTAATGATATTGCAATTGGTTTTAAAACAGAAATTGAAATAGCAGAAAAAATCAAGAAAGAATATGGTTCTTGTTTAAAAAATGGTACTAAAAAAATTGAAATGGATCTCTCGCCTTTTTCAGAAGAAAAAATACAAATAGACCCAAACAATAAAAAAGCTAAAAACAAAAATGTTATTGTTTTTTCTGAAAAAGAATTAAACAAGATTATTGAAGCAAGAGTCTGTGAAATATTTGATTTAATAGACAAAGAAATTAAAAAAGTTTCTAAGCAAGGATTGTTGCCAGGGGGAATTGTTTTAGTTGGGGGAGGAGCTAAATTACCAGGAATTGTAGAATTAGCTAAAAAAGAATTTAATCTTCCTTGCAGGATTGGATATGTTAAAAATGTGCCTGGAATAGAAAAAGATTGTTCTTTTTCCACTGTTTGTGGATTAATAATGGATGACACAGAAGAGCCATTAGAAGTAGAAGTATCTAATGGAATAGGGCTTGGAAAAAAGATAATGAAAATCTTTAAAGATTTTATTCCTTAAAATGAATACAAAAATTAAAGTTATTGGTATTGGTGGGGCTGGATGTAATACAATTTCCAGATTATTTGATTCTAATATTAAAAATATAGAGTTAATTAGTTTTAACACAGACATTCAAGATTTAAATAAAAAGAAATCTCACTTAAAAGTAAGAATAGGAGAAAAAATAACTCAAGGGCTAGGAGCTGGTATGAAGCCAGAAATAGGAATGCTTTCTGCTAGAGAAAGCGAAAAAGAGATTGAAGATATTTTAAAAACAACTGATATTGTTTTTTTAACTGCTGGTCTTGGAGGAGGAACTGGTTCTGGTGCAATGCCAGTAGTTTCAGAAATTGCTAAAAAATTAAATGTTTTAACAATTGGTATTGCTACCATGCCTTTTTCTTTTGAAGGAAAAAAAAGAAAAAAAATTGCTTTAAATGCTTTAGAAGAAATAGAAAAAAATATAAACACATTGGTTATTATTCCTAATGATAAACTAATTAAGTTAATTCCTTCTAAGTCATCGATTGAATTTGCTTTTCAAAAATGTGATGAATTATTAAAAGAAGCAGTTGAAAGTATTTCTCATGTAATTTCTAGTCCAGGAATAATGAATTTAGATTTTGCTGATATAAAAGAGGTTTTAAAAGATGGTGGATCTGCATTTTTTGGTATTGGAAGAGCAAAAGGAAAAGACAGAATAGCAAAAGCATTAGACATTGCCTTATTTTCACCTTTGACTGATTATCCTTTAGAGAAATCAAGCAGTGTTTTGTTTAATATTGCTTCTGGTGATAATAATTTTTACTTGTCTGAAGTAAAAAAAATAGCAGAATCTATTAAAAAAAGAACATCTGCTTCTGCAAAAGTGATTTTTGGTGCATCATTTGATAAAAACCTGTCTAAAGATGAAATTAGGCTAACAATTATTGCTACTTGCCCAGAAAAAAGCCAATAATACAATCTTTGTAATATTTGTCAAAGTTGACAATAATTTTGGCGGGGTTTAGAATTGGTATATGGAAAATAAAATTCTCAAAATCAAAAAAAGAAATGGAGACATTGTAGATTTTAATCAAGAAAAAATTACGAACGCAGTCTTCAAAGCTATTACTGCTACTAAACAAGGTAATGGAAAAAAAACACAAGCAATTTCTGATAAAATTCTTCAAATTTTAAATAGAAGATTTAAAAAAGGTGAAATTCCCACTGTTGAACAAATACAAGATATTATAGAAGAGGTATTAATTTTAGAGGGAGAAGCAATTGCTGCTAAAGCTTTTATACTTTATAGAGAACAAAGAAGAATAATTAGAGAAGCAGAAGAGATAAGCGAAGAGGCAGTAGACAGAGTTGATGATTATTTAGACAAATTAGACTGGGAGGTGCAAGAAAATTCTAATATGACATTTTCTTTGCAAGGATTAAATCATTATGGAGTTTCATATATTGTTAAAAAGTATTGGTTAAATAAGATTTACCCTAAAGAAGTAAGAGAAGCAAATCAATCTGGAGATTTTCATTTACACAATTTGGATACACTTGCTTGTTATTGTGTTGGATGGGATTTATATGATTTAATTTCTCGTGGTTTTGGAGGTGTAAATGGAAAAATTGAATCATTTCCACCAAAACATTTTAGATCAGCTTTAGGACAAGTAGTTAATTTTATGTATACCCTTCAAGGAGAAGCAGCAGGAGCAGTTTCTTTTTCTAATTTTGATACATTATTAGCTCCTTTTATTCGTTATGATAATTTAAGTTATGCTCAAGTTGAACAAGCTATTCAAGAGTTTTTATACAATATGGCTGTACCAACTAGAGTTGGTTTTCAATGTATTTCAGAAGATACTGAAATTTTAACTCCAGAAGGATGGAAAAATTATGAAGAAGTAAAAATTGGAGACACTATTAAAACGTTTAATTTGAAAACAGAAAGCATTGAAGATAAACAGGTTTTAAAAATGTTTAAAAGAGATTATAAGGGAGAAATGTATAATTTGACTAATAGAATTCAAGATCAGTTGATTTCTCCTGAACATAGGGTGGTAAGAAAGAAATTTAATCAAGGGGAATATTCATTAGAAACAATTGAAGAAGTAGCTAAACTAAAATCTCCTTTTATCATTCCTATTGCAGGAGTTAACAATAAAAAAGATACTAAGATTTCTGACGAGCAGATTAAATTAATGGCTTGGATTATTAGCGAGGGAAGCATTGAATTACCAGGAGATAATTATAGATCTTGTTACAGAGTAAGTATTTATCAGTCTAAGATTAAAAACAAAAAGAATTATGATGAAATTGTTTCTTTATTAAAACACTTTAATCTTAATTATTCTGAATATTTTTCTGCTGGTTTAGGCAACGAGGTGGCAAGATTAAGAATTGATGCTGCTGGTTCAAAAAAGATTCATCAATGGTTTAGCAAAGAAAACGTTCATTTTATTCCTAGTGTATTATTATCTTTAAGTGAAAGACAGTCAAAACTATTTTTAGAAACCTATCTTAAGGCAGATGGAGCTGAGGATTGCAAGATTGCTACAACTGATGCAGATCTTTTAGATGGATTACAAATGATTGTAGTTAATGCTGGATATGGTTTTACGGTCTTAACAAGAAAACCAACCATTGGTAAAAAAGAAATATACATATTAAGATTAGTAAAGCATAGAGAAACATATATTTCTAATGTCAAAAAAGTAAAATATGATGGTGTGATTTGGTGTCCAACAACTGAAAATCAAACAATTATTGCTAGAAGAAACGGAAAAGTGTTTATTACTGGAAATTGTCCTTTTACTAATGTTACTTTAGATTTAAAACCTTCAGCTGTTTTTGCTAATCAACCAGTAATAATCGGAGGAATTCCTCAAAAAGAAAATTATGGAGAGTTTGAAGAAGAAATGAAAATGTTTGTTAAAGCATTTTATTCAGCCATGCTTAAAGGAGATAAGAGTGGAAGACCTTTTTCATTTCCAATTCCAACAATTAATATTACGCATGACTTTCCTTGGGATGATCCAGCTTTAGATGGATTATTTGAAGCTTCAGCTAAGTATGGAATAAATTATTTTGCTAATTATTTAAATTCAGACATGAAACCAGAAGATGTTCGTTCAATGTGCTGTCGTTTAAGGCTTGATTTAAGTGAATTAGCCAATAGAGGAGGTGGAGGGTTGTTTGGATCAGGATCATTAACTGGTAGTATTGGTGTAGTAACAGTTAATCTTCCTAGAATTGGATATTTATCTAAAACAAAGAAAGAATTCTTTGAAAGACTAGCTTCAGTAATGGATATTGCTAAAGAAAGTTTAGAAATTAAGAGAAAAACCATTGAAGAATACACAGGAAAAGGACTATATCCTTATTCAAGATATTATTTAGCTGGAGTTAAAAAAGCTAAGAATCAATATTTTGCTAATCATTTTTCAACTATTGGTATTTCTGGAATGAATGAAGCATTGGTAAACTTTATTGGAGAAGATATTGGCTCTAAAAAAGGAAGACAATTTGCCTTAGAAGTAATGGATTTTATGAGAGCAAAATTAGTAGAATATCAAAAAGAAACTGGAAGTATTTATAATTTAGAAGCTACCCCAGCAGAATCAACTTCTTATCGTTTAGCTCAAAAAGATAGAAAGCTTTATCCAGAAATTATTACATCTGGAACAAAAAAGATTCCTTATTATACTAATTCAACTCAACTGCCAGTTAATTATACTGACGATATCTTTGAAGAATTAAAACTTCAAGATGACTTACAATGTAAATATACAGGAGGAACAGTAGAACATATATTTATTGGAGAAGAAATTAGCGACATTGAAACAGTAAAATCATTAATTAAAAAAGCATTTGAGCATAATAGATTACCGTACATTACCATTACTCCTACTTTTTCAATTTGTCCTATCCATGGATATGTTTCAGGAAAACACTTTAATTGTCCTAAATGTACAATTGAACAACCATGTGAAGTTTATTCTCGTGTAGTTGGTTATTTAAGGCCTGTTTCTCAATGGAACGAAGGTAAACAACAAGAATTTAAAGAAAGAAAAGAATTTAAAGTTAAATCATCAATGTTTAATAAAAAATAACATGACTGAACAATTTTTTTGCCATGATTGTGGTAAAGAGGTAAAGATCAATGATAAAGGAGAAATTTTAAATGGTCAGTTTTTAAAATATGATTTGGGGAACGGAAAGACAAAAGATATTTTTAAATGTTCAGAATGTTTTAATGTAGATAAAAGTTTAAGAAACTTTCAAGAAACAGAGGTTTATTCTCGTGTAGTTGGTTACTTAAGGCCTGTTTCTCAATGGAACGAAGGTAAACAACAAGAATTCAAAGAAAGAAAAGAATTTAAAATTAGTTAATGAAAATTGGAGGTCTTCAAAAAGTTACTTTAGTTGATTATCCAGGAAAAATAGCTTGTACAGTATTTTTATCAGGGTGTAATTTTAGATGCCCTTTTTGTTATTCAAAAGAATTGGTTTTACCTATTGATATTAAAAAACAACCAGAAATTGATCCAAAACAATTCTTCTCATTTTTAAAAGAAAGAAAAGGCATGATTGATGCTTGTGTTTTGTGTGGAGGAGAACCAACAATTAATAATGATTTAAAAGATTTTATTAAAAAGATAAAAGAAATAGGTTATTTGATTAAACTTGATACTAATGGATATTTACCAGAAAAATTAAAAGAATTAATTGATGAAAATCTTCTTGATTATATTGCTATGGATATTAAGTCATGCTTTAAAGATTATTCTTTAGCCACAGGAATCAATGTTGATGTTTCGAAAATTAAGGAGAGCATTGAATTAATTAAGAATTCAGGAATTGATTATGAATTTAGAACAACCATTGTTCCTGGAATTCATACTAAAGAAAGCATTGTTGAGATGGCGAATGATATTGGTAAAGCTAAGAAATATTTTCTACAAACATTTCATGGAGAAAAAGAAACAATTGATCCAGCTTATACTAATTTAAAATCCTTTCCAGAAGAAGAACTAAAAGAAGTTTTAAAGGAGATTTCTTCTTTATTTAATATTTGTAAAATTAGATAATATGTTTCCTTTATACGATGAAAAAACAAAAAAGGGTATTCCTTTTGTAACCATTGCTTTGGTTGTTTTTAATTTATATTTTTTCTTTATTTCTTTTTCTGATCCTGATTTTTATTT
>Ga0265294_10000849_pt1 | contig 41187 bp, 38 predicted proteins | sample MunlanPumphouse3_FD_192504 | JGI IMG/M metagenome (GOLD analysis project Ga0265294, IMG submission 192504) | Groundwater microbial communities from a municipal landfill in Southern Ontario, Canada - Pumphouse #3 | ecosystem: Environmental > Aquatic > Deep subsurface > Groundwater | place... | reverse complement strand
CGCCCGATACGTTCTTCAGATGTTCAGGCTCTCGATTTTCAGGCTGAGAAACAAATGGGGGCGTTCGATTTTATTTCTGTCGGTTTGTTTTTCAGACACATCAAGCATCCCATCGAACGTACTACATACGAATACGGTCTAGACGAACGGATGTACGTACTGCAAAACTCGGATAAAGCGATTAATTACGGGCTTGAAGCGAATATACGTAAACAATTGGGATTTATGACTGATGCCGATTTCATGAGTCGTATTCAATTTACTGCCGGATTTACGCTTACCCGTTCATCCGTATATGGGAAGAGAATGGTAATGAAGAACAATGACGAATTTGTGGAAACGGAGAGTATGCAAAAAAGACCGCTGTCGGGACAAATGCCTTATCTGTTGAATGTCGGGCTAAACTATTCGGATAAAAATCTAAATGCCAACATTCTGTTTAACCGAAGCGGCCGTCAGCTTTTTGTGTTGGGCGAAAATGCGTACGGGCACGAATATCGCGCACCGTTTAATTCGCTGGATGCTACTGTGAGCTATCGTTTTTCCAAAAGCGGTATTCAGCTTAAATTGAGCGGGGTAAACATTTTAAATTCCACGCAAATCTTCTATACAAACTCACCCGACGATTATGTTCGTGATGAATATAATTTTCCTACGGATAACCTTTTGCCGCACAAATCCGAAAATTTTGACCCCGGACATGATCCGGTTATTCATAAAACATATGACGGACGATCATTCGCCTTTTCTGTTAGTCGCACATTCTAATTATATTTCCTTTTTTTAACTAAAGTCGCGGTTAGGTTTCTTCTCTTTTTTGCGTAATGTTTAAATAACATTGCGCTTTATGTACATATTTATTGATTATATCCCCTCAAACTTTGTTACTGCTGCGCAATTCATTTAAAATTAATAAAATAAATGAATGCAAAAAAGACATACGAACAGGAAACAGTATTTCAATGAATTAGCGGAAACATGCGAGAAGTATTTTCTCCCATTTATAGAACATCATAAAAAAATCACCCCGAACCTCAGCATTTTGGAAATTGGGTGTGGCGAAGGTGGTAATTTGTTGCCATTTTCCAAACGGGGATGTAAAGTAACCGGGATCGATATTTCGGAGATCAGGATCAATGAAGCAAAACAGTTTTTTCAGGAAGAGGGATTGTCCGGTAATTTTTTATATCAGGATATTTTTACAGCAATCATTGTGGAGAAATTCGATATCATTATCATCCACGATGTTATTGAACACGTGTTAACAAAAAAACGATTACTTGCTATTGCGAAAAACCTGTTGAACAGTAATGGAGTTATCTATGTCGGTTTTCCGCCGTGGCAAATGCCGTTTGGCGGGCATCAACAGATTTGTCGTAACAGAATGATTTCTTTTTCACCGTTTATTCATCTTTTACCTGAAAGAATATATAAAATACTTCTGAAAAAAGCAGGCATAAATCAGCGAACAATAACCGAATTGATGGAGATAAAGGGTTGTGGAACAACAATTGAGCTTTTTAAAAAGCTTGTCAAGGAAGTCGAATTAACGCAAGTGGATGAAGCGTATTATTTTATCAATCCGCACTATGAGAGCAAGTTTGGATTAAAACCCGTCAAGACAATTTCAATTTTTTCGGCGATTCCTATCTGGAGAAACTTTTTCACTACATCGTATTTTGCCATCTTGAAAAAAACTTAGAATTCTTGCCACTGCAACAAGCCAATGTTCCACATCCTCTCGGTTGTTTGTACAGTTGTCATATTAAGTGTGAGTAAACGACTTAAACAGGGATAGTCTGTGGTCGACACGCCTAACAAAAACTCGGCGACAAGCTAAAAGATACCTTTTTGTAAACAAAATAACAGTGAACAACAAAATTTCAGACCATAAGAATATTGCCCTATTTCCAGGTCTAAACTCTCTTCGGTTTATTGCCGCATTCCTTGTGGTATTGCATCATGGCGAAACCATTAAACGAAAATATGAAATGGATAATTTTGAATGGCTGGGGTTGTTCAGAAACGGAGGGCATGCGGTTACATTCTTCTTTGTGCTGAGTGGATTTTTAATTACCTATTTACTGTTGAAAGAACGCGAAAGAACGGGTACCATAAAAGTAAAAAAATTCTACTTAAAAAGGGTGTTACGAATTTGGCCGCTTTATTTCTTGTTGATTTTTATAGGAGCGATTCTACTACCATGTGTGTTTTCTATTTTTCAGATAGACTATGAAATGCCCTATAACCTGAAGCAAACATGGTTTTACTTTTTGTTTTTTATACCGGGACTGGTAACATTCTATTTTGGGCATCACCTTTTAGAACCCTTATGGTCCATAGGCGTGGAAGAGGTGTTTTATTTGATATGGGCTCCTCTTTTTAAATATATTAAAAAAAGAGTGTGGGTTCTACTCTTGTCAGTCATTCTGTTTAAGATTATTTTATACGTATCGGGTTTTGTAATACACAATGAATTGTTTGGTTATTTAATTGCTGTCTATAAGTTTGAGTCTATGGCAGTCGGCGGTTTGGGGGCCTACCTTATATACACGTACGGGCAATCATTTACCGAATCGTTTCTGTTTAAAGTGCCTATCCAGATAATCACATTTTCTACGCTTGTGGTGTTTTTACTGTTTCATTGTAATATTCACAACAAGGTATGGCTTATTGTGTTTAAAACACCGGTACTTTCTTCGTTGTTAATAGATTTCTTGTTTTTATATGCCATTATCTGCATCTCCACCGTAGATAATAGCATAATCAAGTTGAGAAATAAAACCCTGTCATTCTTGGGAGAAATTTCTTATGGTATTTATATGTATCATATGCTTATCATTTTTGGAGTAATACTATTTCTGAAAAAGTATTTAGTTCAAATTACCTTGGCATGGAGTCATATCGTATTTTATGGGATAGTTGTCTTTAGTACGATTTCTGTATCTATCTTATCAAAATATTTATTTGAGAATTATTTCTTGAAATTAAAAAGAAGGTATGATTGAAATGGGAATAATCTTCTACCTAAACATTTATATAAAATATTTTCAGTGTGCATGGAAAAAACCAACGCACAATATATGAATTGATGAAGATCAAAGAATGTGAAAGAATATCCGTCCTTCACATTCATTTGAATAAGAGAATATCACTGAATATTTTTGCGCACCCCCGTTAAGAAGGCTTTCATTCGTTCGCTGTCTTTGGTTTCAATAATTGCCAGCAACTCTTTGAGTTTCTCCCGTATATTGGTCAGCTGTCCCGGGGTATAAGGGTTGAAGAGAATCTCGGTGAGCAGGAAGTCATCTTCTGAAAGCAATCCCTGTGCGATCTGCATGTGTCTTTTGAAGGTGGTACCGGGCGCATCCTGGTGCTTCATCACCGAGGCAAACACCAGGGTAGAAGCAAAGGGGATGGAAAGCGAATAGGCGATGGTTTCATCATGCTCCCGGAAGGAGTATTCGAACACATTCAGCTTCAGGTGATGGTAGAGATCACGGAAAAAGACTTTGCCCAGGTGTGACGACTCAGCAATAATGATGGCGCTCTGGCTGCTCAGGTCGTTCAGGCTGGCAAAGGTGGGGCCGAACATGGGGTGTGTGGAGACATAGGGGCGGGTGCGCTCCCGGTAAAACTCCTCCAGTCCGGTTTTCACCGAGGCGATATCGCTCAGGATACAGGTCTCCGGCAGATAGGGAAGTACCGATTCAAAAGCAGGGATCGTAAATTTGAGTGTGGCGGCATTGATTACCAACTCAGGGGCGAATGCTTCCACCTCTTGCGGGGTGGTCATCCGCTCCGTGTTGTAGATGAACCGTAACTTCTTCGGATCGGGGTCGAGCACCGCCACCTCATGGTCGAAACTGAGCACATCGGCAAAGAATGACCCCATTTTGCCGGCGCCTAAGATTAATATTTTCATCTTTTCTGACAGTAACGGTTATTTTTTTGCTTTCTCCATCACCACCATCTGTTGACGTACCGATTCGGCATGGATCGCTTCCAGCACTTTCTTCACGAAATCGCCCGACATCTCCATCCGCTCACCCTGGTAGGCCCGATCGGTCAGGATCTGATCGTAACGTTGTGTCTGCAATATCGGCATGTCATGCTCCAGTTTGTACTGGCCTATCTCGCGGGAGACGCGCATACGCTTGGCCAGCAGCTGCAACAGCTCATTGTCCAGCTCGTCGATCTGGTCGCGCAGCACCGAGAGATCCTCGGTGGTCTGAACCGTATTGCGGATCACGATGGTGGCAAGGATTTCCTTCAGCGCAGCCGGAGTAATCTGCTGCGCCTTATCGCTCCAGGCCTCATCGGGAGAGCAGTGTGACTCGATGATCAGTCCCGAGTAGTTCAGATCCATGGCCTGCTGGCTGATCTTGAAGATCAGGTTGCGGTCGCCGCCAATATGGCTGGGATCGCAGATCATCGGCAGGGAGGGAAAGCGCCGTTTCAGCTCAATGGGGATGTGCCACTGCGGGATGTTACGGTATACGGTCTTGTCAGTGGTGCTAAAGCCGCGGTGGATCACCCCCAGCTTGCGGATGCCGGCATTATAAAGCCGCTCCAGCGCCCCGATCCAAAGTTCCAGGTCGGGATTCACCGGGTTTTTGATCAGGATGGGAATATCCACCCCTTTGAGTGTGTCGGCGATCTCCTGTACCGCAAATGGATTGGCGGCGGTGCGCGCGCCGATCCAGAGCATATCCATCCCAAATTTCAACGCTTCATACACATGCTTTTCGGTGGCCACCTCGGTGGCCATGTACATGCCGGTCTCCTTTTCCGCCTCCATCATCCACTTCAGGGCGGGACTACCAATCCCTTCAAAGCCACCCGGCTTGGTACGCGGTTTCCATACCCCTGCCCTGAAGATCTTCACTCCCACTGCCGCCAGTTCCCTGGCGGTGGTCATCACCTGTTCCTCAGTCTCGGCACTGCAGGGTCCCGCAATCACCAGCGGTCTCTTCGCATCAATGCCAGGCAATAAAATCGATTCAAATTCCATATTGTTTGTTTTTTATTTTGTCTCTATTGTTGTTCACGCCCAAATTCAAAATCAGCGATCAGCTAATCCTCAAATCAACGAATCATCCTATATACTCCTCGATCCTACGGCATGCCTCCTGTAGTTTCTCTACGGAAGCACCCAATGAAATGCGGATAAAACGCTCCCCATTGCTGCCGAAAATAAACCCGGGGGTGAGGAAAACCCGGGCATGCCGCAACAGATCATCGACCAACGACTCACTGCTCACCACCTCCGCAGGCAGTTTACCCCAAACGAACAGCCCCACCTGATTCGGATCGTAGCTACAGCCCAGCAGCGACATGATCTTTTCTGCCCAGCCACGTCGCTCCCGGTAGATCCGATTCATCTCCGCATGCCACTCGTCACTGTTGGAAAGAGCTACCACTGTAGCCAGCTGCATCGGCTTGAACTGGCCGCTGTCGATGTTGCTTTTCGCCTTGAGCACCCATTGCACAAACTGCGCGTTGGAAGCCAGCATGCCCATCCGCCATCCCGACATGTTGTGCGACTTGCTCAGGGAATTCAGTTCGATACAGATCTCCTTTGCTCCCGGCACGGAGAGGATACTCACCGGAGGGTCGTTCAGAATAAAACTATAGGGATTGTCGTGACAGATCACGATCTGATGCTTTTTGCCAAAGGCCACCAGTTTCTCAAAGAGTTCCATCGATGCATTTGCCCCGGTGGGCATATTGGGATAGTTGACCCACATCAGCTTCACACGGTTCAGATCCATCTCCTCCAAGGCCTCAAAATCGGGCTCCCATCCTTTTTCCTCCAGTAAATCATACTCCATCACCTCTGCGCGTAGCAGCTGTGACACCGATCGGTAGGTAGGGTAACCGGGATTGGGAACCAGCACGGCATCGCCAAAGTTGAGGAAAGTCATCGAGATGTGCAGGATACCCTCCTTGGAACCGATCAGTGGCAACACCTCTGCAGGTTGAAGCTCCACACCGTAGATCCGGTTGTACCATTCCGCATATGCCTTCCGCAGCTCCGGTATACCGGTGTAGGGCTGGTAAGCATGCACATCGGACCGTCGGGCACTTTCGCAGAGTGTATCAATGGTTTCCCGTGACGGCATGTGGTCTGGGGCACCCACCGCGAGACTGACCACATCCCTGCCCTCGGCATTCATGCGGGCTACCTCAGCCAACTTCACAGAGAAGTAGTACTCCTGAATGGTTCTGATGTGTTCTGCAGGTTCAATCTTCATTCTTGTCATAATTTCGTCTCCTATTTCTCTTCTGCATTCTTCTCTTCGCGGTACTCACCCAATACCTTCAGCTTACTGATCAACGGTGTGATGGCATCTATCGACTGCCGGTATCGTTGATAATTGGCAAAGGTGAGGTCGATGTAGAACTGATACTCCCACTCGCTGCCAATGATGGGGAGTGACTGGATACGGGTCAGGTTGATATCATAGAAGGAGAAGACCGAAAGCACCTTCGATAGCGATCCTTCGCTGTGTGGCAGCACAAACACCAACGAGGATTTGTTGATGCGATTGTTTTTTTGAATCTCCTGCAGCATCTCTTCCCGTGCAAGAACAAAGAAGCGGGTGAAGTTTCGCTTGTTGGTTTCAATGCCGTGGGCCAGTATTTCCAAACCATACATCTCTGCCGCCAGGCGGCTACAGATGGTAGCCGTGCCTCTCATTTCCCTCTCACGGATCTCTTTTGCCGCCAGTGCGGTATCATCATGCTCCACAATCTTGATCCCCGGCAGTTCATCCAGGAACTCTTCACATTGCATCAGTGCCATGGGATGCGACATCACTTCACTAATCTCGGCAACGGTGCTCCCTGGAAGTGCTGCCAGCGAGTGGGTAATCCGCAGCTTATACTCTCCCGCTATCCGCAAACTGTGCTGTTTGAGCAGATCATGATTGGGCAATAGACTCCCGGCAATGGTGTTCTCAATGGCCATTACTCCGATCAGTTGCGGATCGTTATCGGCTTCCCTGAAGATATCGCGGAAGGTTTGGCAGGGTACAATCTCCAGTTCTTCGCCCCTGAAATAGTCGCGCGCGGCGATCTCGTGATAGGCTCCCGGCCCTCCCTGTATGGCTACTCTTTTCATCCTCTATGTTGCTTCTCCATTATTCAAAAAAAAAACCCCATCGTGTAATCGACAGGATTTTATTTTTATCTGATATGACTTTGTTACTATCTTCTCATTTTGCATATAAAATCCTGCCCTTACCTGCTAAAGTAAAAGTAAAACCAGAAAGAAAATGCAAAAACGGAACGGTTCATTTTGTTACAATTTGATGAATAACGAATGCAAATGTACAATAATTTTTGTTTCCACAAATAAAATTGGCAAAAAAATCGGGGTTAAACACGTTTCGCCCAAAAAAGAGATTCATTTTGCCGTATTGTCGGCCAAATTTTCCAATTTTTCTATATATTTGCACCTTAAAAAACCGAGAACTAATATTTTTCACCACTTATATTAATATACGCATAATGTTTAAAAATCATCCTAAAGGGCTGCTGGCAGCTTCGCTGGCGAACATGGGGGAGCGTTTTGGCTTTTATACCATGATGGCGATCCTGACTCTTTTCTTAATGACCAAGTTTGGATTGGACGAAACCACTACTGGTATCATCTACTCCATCTTCTATGCTTCCATCTATCTGTTGGCGCTGGTAGGCGGTTTGTTGGCGGACAAGACACGCAACTACAAAGGAATCATCATGGCTGGTTTGTTATTGATGTCGCTGGGATATGTGATTATTGCCATTCCTACTCCTACTCCCGTTCCGGCCGGCAAGTTCGCCCTCTTCCTGGCGCTCAGCTGCTTCGGTCTGTTGGTGATTGCCTTCGGCAATGGCCTGTTCAAAGGAAACCTGCAGGCGTTGGTGGGACAGATGTATGACGACCCGCAGTACAGCAAGATGCGTGACTCCGGTTTTCAGCTCTTCTATATGTTCATCAATGTGGGTGCCATCTTCGCCCCTTTCCTGGCAGTAGGTGTCAGAAACTGGTGGGTGGAAAAAAACGGCTATCTCTACAATGCTGACTTGCCTGCGCTGGCACATCAGTATCTTGGCAACACCATTACCACCGAGGGAGGTGAACGTTTTCAGCGGCTGGCCGCAGAGGTGGGATACAGTGGCAGCGACATGGCAGCCTTTGCCGGTGAGTATCTCAATGTTTTCACCACCGGATTCCACTATGCCTTTGCCGTGGCGATTGCCGCAATGTTGATCTCACTGCTGATCTATATGGCCAACAGAAACCGTTTCCCCGATCCGGCGAACAAACATACTGCCGCGGCAGGTGGAGCCATAATGGAAGAGATGGATATCAAAGAGGTAAAGCAGCGCCTCTATGCCCTTTTCGCCGTATTCGCAGTGGTGATTTTCTTCTGGTTCTCGTTCCACCAGAATGGTCTCACCCTCACCTATTTTGCCAAGGACTATACCGACCTGAGCCAGATCAAATTAAACCTGGGGTTTGCCACCTTGCAGGGTGCCGAAATCTTTCAGTCGATCAATCCCTTCTTCGTGGTATTCCTCACACCCGTCATCGTGGGACTATTCGGTTGGTTGAGGGCTAAAGGCAAAGAACCTTCCACACCGCGCAAGATCGCCATTGGTATGGGTATCGCCGCACTGGCATATGCTGTGATGGCACTCGGATCTATGGGACTGCCCTACAAGGGAGAAGTTGATGCCATGGGCGGTTTACCCGATGCGGCAAGAGTGACACCCTGGCTGCTGATCGGAACCTACTTCATCCTGACCGTAGCTGAGCTTTTTATCAGTCCGCTCGGTATCTCCTTCGTATCGAAGGTAGCCCCTCCCAAATACCAGGGTATCATGCAGGGAGCCTGGCTCGGAGCCACAGCCGTGGGCAACAGCCTGCTCTTTATCGGAGCCATCTTCTATACCTCCATCTCAATGACCGCCACCTGGATGGTCTTTGTGGCAGCCTGTCTCATCTCCATGTTCACCATGCTGGGTATGATCAAATGGCTGGAAAAGATTGCGAAATAAAAGAAGGCGAAAAGATCAGAACAGATAAACCGGTGGGGATTCTCGCCGGTTTTTTTGTGGAATCGCCATTCGGATGAATGAGGCTCACTCCATGAGAGATAGCACCAATCGTTAATAACTTGTCACAATAAGCAGACAAAACTACCCCCTTTTTCTGTATATTTGCCCTGGATTACCTCCGGATAACAATTCATCGACATGCATCCATTTGTTCATCTTCACGTCCACTCCCAATATTCGCTGCTCGATGGGCAGGCCAGTATCCAGCGGCTGGTCGACAAAGCCCTGAACGACGGCATGCGTGCCATCGCCCTGACTGATCACGGTGCGATGTACGGTATCAAGGAATTCCTCAACTATTGCAACAAGAAAAACGGACCACACAAAGCTGAGATTACCCGGCTGCAGAAAGAACTCAACACCCTTGCCGAAGGAGAGGATGCTTCCGCTAAGAAGGAGGAGTTACGGCTACGATTGCAGGAAACAGAGAAAAAGCTCTTCAAACCGATTGTAGGATGTGAATGTTATCTTGCACGACGCGACCGTTTCTCCCAGTCGGACAAAATCGATGGCAGCGGGTGGCACCTGGTGGTGCTGGCCAAGAACCTGACAGGGTATAAGAACCTGGTGAAACTGGTTTCCAAGAGCTGGACCGAGGGATTCTACTACCGCCCCCGTATTGACAAGGAGCTGCTGGAGGCACACAGTGAAGGGCTGATCATCTCCTCTGCCTGTCTTGGGGGGGAGATCTCCCGCAAGGTGGACAGTGGACAGACCAGCGACGCCGAGGAGGCGGTGCAGTGGTACAAGCGGGTGTTCGGCGACGACTATTATCTGGAGCTGCAGCGCCACAAAACCAACCGAGCCGATGCCGACCAGACCACCTATCCCAAGCAGGAGCGGGTCAATCAGGAGCTGATCCGCATCGCCCGCAAGTATGATGTAAAGCTGATCGCCACCAACGATGTGCACTTCGTGAACGAGGAGGATGCCGATGCGCACGACCGGCTTATCTGTCTCAGCACCGGGAAGGACTTCGACGACCCCGACCGGATGCGCTATACCAAACAGGAGTGGCTGAAAAGCAGGGCTGAGATGAACCTGATTTTTGCCGATATCCCGGAAGTGCTGACCAACACGCTCGAGGTGGCGGACAAGGTGGAGTTCTATTCTATCGACAACCCGCCACTGATGCCTTTCTATCCCATTGATCCCTCCTTTGGAACAGAGGAGCAATACCGCCGGAAATTCCCTGAAGAGAAGCTGATGGAGGAATTCGGCAGAGATACTTTTCACCGGCTGGGTGATTATGACAAGGTGATACGGGTAAAGCTGGAGGCCGACTACCTGGAACACCTAACCTTTCTGGGCGCACGCCGTCGCTATGGGGAGGAGTTGACGGAGGAGATCCGTGAACGGCTCACCTTCGAGTTGGAGACCATCAAGCGGATGGGTTTCCCCGGTTATTTCCTGATCGTGCAGGATTTCATCAATGCCGCCCGGGAGATGGATGTGGCCGTAGGACCGGGGCGTGGCTCAGCGGCGGGCTCTGCAGCAGCCTATTGCCTGGGAATCACCGACATTGACCCATTGAAATATGACCTGCTGTTTGAACGTTTCCTGAACCCTGACCGCATCTCAATGCCCGATATCGACATCGATTTCGACGACGAGGGGAGAGGAAAGGTCCTCCGCTGGGTGACAGAAAAATATGGAAACGAGAAGGTGGCCCACATCATCACCTACGGCACCATGGCTACCAAGTCTGCTATTCGGGACGTAGCACGGGTACACAAACTACCTCTCTCCGAGTCGAACCGGCTGGCCAAACTGATTCCCGACAGGATACCCAACGTGAAGAAGGTGAACCTGAGAGCGGCCATCGACAATGTAGCAGAACTGAAAGAGGCTGCCGGCAGCAGTGATCCACTGGTGAGGGATACCCTCAAGTATGCGGAAATGCTGGAGGGCAACGTGCGCAACACGGGGGTACATGCCTGCGGTGTGATCATCGGCCAGAGCGATATCTCGGACGTGGTACCGATCAGTACAGCCGAGGACAAGGAGACCCGCGAGAAACTGCTGGTGACCCAGTACGAAGGATCGGTGATTGAGGAGACCGGACTGATCAAAATGGACTTCCTGGGGCTCAAAACCCTCTCCATCATCAAGGACGCGCTGGCCACCATCGAGCAGACGCGCGGGGTGAAGATCAACATCGATAGCATCGACATGAACGATGCGACCACCTATCGGCTCTACTGCAACGGACAGACCACCGGTACTTTTCAGTTTGAGTCGGCCGGGATGCAGAAATACCTCAAGGAGCTTCAACCCAGCAAATTTGAGGACCTGATTGCCATGAACGCCCTCTACCGTCCCGGTCCAATGGACTATATCCCCTCTTTCATAGCCCGTAAACATGGCAGGGAGGAGATCAGCTACGACCTGCCCATCATGGAGAAGTACCTGAGTGAGACCTACGGCATTACCGTCTACCAGGAGCAGGTGATGCTCCTCTCCCGTCTGTTGGCCGGCTTCACTCGTGGCCAGTCGGATGAGCTGCGCAAGGCAATGGGCAAGAAGCTGATCGACAAGATGACTGCCCTAAAGGAGAAGTTCCTGGCCGGCGGCAAAAAGAACGGATACCAGGAGAAGATCCTGAACAAGATATGGGCCGATTGGGAGAAGTTTGCCTCCTACGCCTTCAACAAGTCACATGCCACCTGTTACTCCTGGGTGGCTTATCAGACCGCCTGGCTCAAAGCCAACTACCCGTCGGAATACATGGCAGCCGTGCTCTCCAACAACCTGAACAACATCACCGAGATCACCAAGTTCATGGACGAATGCAAGGCGATGGGGATGAACGTGCTCTGTCCCGATGTGAATGAGTCGTTTCTCAAGTTCTCGGTAAACAGCCAGGGGGATGTCCGCTTTGGACTGGCTGCCATCAAAAGCGTGGGACAAGGTGCCGTAAATGACATCCTAACCGAACGGAAACAAAACGGGCCATTCAGGGATATATTCGATTTTGTGGAACGGGTGAATCTTTCCTCCTGCAACAAAAAAAATATCGAGGCACTGGCACTCGCCGGGGCATTCGATTCGCTGCCCGGCATTCACCGGGAGCAGTTCTTCGCCACCAACAGTAAGGGGGAGGAGTTCCTGGAGACCCTGATCCGTTACGGCAACAAATACCAGCAGGACAAGCAGGAAGCCATGACCTCCCTCTTTGGTGATGACTCCTCCTTCCAGATAGCCCGCCCCGAAATACCACAGGCTGCACGCTGGTCTGACCTGGAACGCCTCAACAAGGAGCGGGAGTTGATTGGTATCTACCTGTCGGCACACCCGCTCGACGACTATGAGTTCATCCTGAAGTATATTTGCAATGCCGATTCGGTGCGGTTACAGGATCTCGAGGCACTCAGCGGACTGGATATCACTTTCGGTGGGATCATCACCGCTGTACGGGAGGGCCAGACCAAAAGGGGATCACCCTATACGATCTTTAGGATTGAAGATTATGTGGGGAGCTATGAGATGGCGCTCTTCAGTGAGGACAGTGTAAACTTTGGCCGTTATGCGCGGATCGGTTTTTCGGTCTACATCGAGGCGAAGATACAACCGAAGCGTTACCGAGAGAATGAACTGGAGGTGAAAATCACCTCCATCAACCTGCTCTCGGAAGTGAAAGACAAACTGGTATCGAAGCTCACGCTACGGATACCGCTTAGCAGACTGGATGATACCACCGTCACCGAATTATCAGCACTGATGAAAAACAATTCGGGAAATTCATTGTTATATTTCCAGATCATCGGGGAGGAACGGCACATGAACATCCAGTTGTTCTCCCGTCCTGCCAGGATCAGGGTGGACAAGCATCTGGTGGACACCCTGAGGGATGAGTTGAACATCGATTTCAACATCAACTAAATATTATCAAACCAAAACAGACAAATATGGCTCTTCAAATTACAGACGCAAACATAGAAGAAGTATTGCAATCGGAGAAACTGGTCGTAATCGACTTTTGGGCAGAATGGTGCGGTCCGTGCAAGATGGTGGGACCAATCATTGATCAGATCAGCGAAGAATACAAAGACAGGGTAGTGGTCGGTAAGCTCGATGTGGATAACAATGATGAGACCACCTCCCGCTACGGCATCCGCAACATCCCTACCGTACTCTTCCTCAAAAACGGAGAGGTAGTAGACAAGATCGTGGGTGCGGGTCCCAAGAATATGTTTACCGACAAGATAGAAAAACTGCTTTGAGGGTTTTGCGGCCCTATCTCTTTCGGCAACGTTGATGTGGATTGTCACAGATCTCCGGGGAGATCAGCAGTGCCGCAAAAAAGGATCCCGACTGAAGCTTTCAGTCGGGATCCTTTTTTGCGTACGGCAGACGATGTCAATATTCGTCCTCGTTGAAGAAGAAGTCCTCCTTGCTTGGGTAATCAGGCCAGATGTCTTCAATTGATTCAAACACCTCACCATCCTCTTCTATCTCCTGGAGATTCTCGATGACCTCCAGCGGCGCACCCGAACGCTGGGCATAATCTATCAGCTCATCCTTTGTAGCGGGCCAAGGGGCATCTTCCAGCTTGGATGCCAGTTCTAGTGTCCAATACATTGAAAAATCCTTTTTATGTTCGTTGTTTGTTTCAATTTTTCCGCAAATGTATAAAAAGTTTTCATATATCACCCTGTTCCCAGAATATTTCTTCAGCTGTTTTGCTTCCCTCCTTGCGTGCCAGGACAAAAAAGTAGTCGGAAAGGCGGTTCAGAAAGATCAGCACCTCTTCGGAAACAGGAAAAGATTCGGCTACGCGGTAGACGAGACGTTCTGCCCTTCGGGCCACCGTACGGCAGATATGGGCTCTCGATGCCGTCTCATTACCACCGGGCAATACAAAACGATTCAGTCTCGGTAACAGAGCATCGGTCTGATCGATCTGATCCTCGATGCGGGTGATATCCCCCTCGGCGATGATGCTGGCGGCATGAGGTTGTCTCTTCTCTGTTTCAGTGGCAAGATAGGATCCCATTGTGAACAGCTTGTGCTGCAGGTAGCGCAGAAAGGTGTGATCTGCTTCATCACTGATCAGACAGTTGAGCCATCCCACATGGCTGTTCAACTCATCGAGGGTACCGTACGCCTCCAGTCGCAGGTGTGTCTTAGAAACCCTTGTTCCCCCTACCAGCGCGGTGGTACCCTTGTCCCCTGTTTTTGTATAGATAATGCTTTTTTTCATTTTTTCCAGTTATATGCTGTCAGCTTTATATTTTACACATACAAATGTTTCGGCCTACTGATCGTAAACTATTCACCTTGCACTTCGAACCAGGAACTATAAATCATAATGCAACTTGCTGCATGATTTTTTTACAAAGGCAATTCCGATATCGTTCATATCGAAGGTAACACCGAACCTTTCATCAATAACGATGTTGTGCCAAAATTGTTTACCCCGGGCCGTATTCACCGGATGGATCAGCCAGAAGGTTCCATCACGGCTGAGGTGAATGAGCGAGTCAGATGAGGGGGCTGGCTCCTCATCAAGATGAATCATCATGGCATCGTAGGTCTTCCCTTGCGGAAGGAGGCTTAGCATTGTGCACTGGTTGCTCCTTGTGGCTATCAGCTCACCAGCCATGGCAGCCAACCCACTCCTCTTTTCCACACAGGTGCAGTGAATCCCTCTGTTGGTGGAGAGCAGGTAAAGGGTAGTAACCCCTACTCCGGAATTGATCTCCAATACCTCCTTTGCCTCACAATGCCTTACAATCCTGAAAGCAAGCCGATTGAGATGTGGGGCAGGAGATATCTCCGGGTAGTTGGCGGGAATCTGGGCGGCAAGTTCTTCAAAAGCGTAAAAATGATCATTGGAGCGAAGCACCTTCCGGATCAGATTGAAGGCAAAGGGAGAATGAACGCCATAACCCCGCGAATGCCGGAACCGCTGCAAACCCCTGAACCAAGCCATGATCTACTATCTTTTGCTGATCAGAGCCACAGCATAGGCAGTGATTCCCTCTTCACGTCCTACGAAGCCCATCTTCTCCGAAGTGGTTGCTTTGATCGATACGGCATCGGGCGTGACCCTCATCAGCTCGGCGAGTTGAGCCTGCATGGAGGGAATATGGGGGTTGAGCCTGGGTTGCTCTGCACAGACAGTCGCATCGATATTTCCGACAACAAAACCATGTGCGTGCAAGAGTGATATAGTCACCGCTAACAGATGCTTGCTGTCCGCATCTTTACAATCGGGAGAGGTGTCGGGGAAATGAAAACCGATGTCTCGCAGGTTGGCAGCACCGAGCAATGCGTCGCAAACTGCGTGTATCAGTACATCCGCATCGGAATGGCCATCCAGTCCGAGCGGGTAATCCAGTTGTACACCACCTATCCATAGCGGACGGCCCTCTTTCAGCCGATGCATGTCGTATCCGAATCCTATCCTAATGTTCATCTTTGTCGCATCATATTCCTGATTCCTTCCAGATCGAAGCCCAACGAAAGCCGAAGTGTCTGATCGAGCGGATTGGAGTGAGCCGTAGAGAGCAGATAAGCCGCATCGATCTGAAATGATTCGCTCCTGAATCCCGCACCAAAGGTGAAGTAGCGCCGGTTGCCCTTGTAGGCATCTTCGTTGTAGTAACCGGTGCGGAGTGATAACTGATTGATATAGGTGTACTCTGCTCCCAGCGACCAGGCTATCTCCTGCAGTTCCTCCCTGAAGCCGCCCGGCGCATCCCCCAGGGAGCGAAACAGGCCGGCAACCGACGAGATGCTGTTGTAATCCTCAATGCGCTGCTGAGCCTCCTCCGCGGTTTCGCCTTCCTTCGCCAGCAGTGGCGTAGGAACCAGCAGTTTATTGATGTCAGTACTGAAAGAGAGTGTATGCCGTTCATTCAGGGGAATACCCAGCGATGCGCCAACCCGCATGTTGGCAGGCAGAAACATGGAGCTGTTACCGCCATCGTAGGAGATTTTTGTCCCGATATTGGAGAGAGAGAAGCCAACACCAAACAGTGCTTCCGAGCGGCCAAGGGTGAGATAGGCCTCATTATAACCTGCCATATCGGCGGAAAAAGCATTTCCGGGTGCGGTTTCGTCGTTACCTGTGGAATAGTCGGCCCGCAGGTAGCGCAAGGTTACCGACCCGGCGAAAGTTTCGGTGAGTTTGCGTGAATAGGCCAGATCGAGAGCCAGTTCATGGGGCGATACGGTCTGCCAGAACTCCCCATTCATGTCCCCCACTTCAATACCGCCCAGGGTAAAATAGCGCAACGAAGCACTCACGGCATCCGCAGCGTCATTTTCCGGCTTCCAGTAACCTGAGGCATAAAGCAGGTGTATATCGCTCACCAGCTTGCTCAACCAGGGGGTGTAAGAGAAGGAGATGCCCGCATCATCGGCAATAAAAGGATACTTGGCAGCGTTCCAGTGCTGCGAGTAAAGGTCGGGCATGGTAGCCACACCGATATCGCCCATTCCGCCTGCCCTGGCGTCAGGAGCAAACAGCAGCGACGGCATCGCTGTCGGAATCGGATTGTAATCCTGTGCGAAAGCAAAGGCAACAGGAAAGAGAGAGAGTATGGTGATGATGCCAGGGAGTATTTTTTTCATATGCATTCTGTATAATGATCTCCATGATTGTTACTTTACCCGGAAATCGAGTAGCTTCCTCTCGTCGATGTAACCCTGCAGGTGATCGTTGATCCTGACAGGGCCCACTCCCGCGGGAGTACCGGTAAAGATCAGGTCGCCGATCTTCAGGGTAAAGTAACGGCTGATGTAGGCAATGATTCGGTCTACCGGATAGATCATCTCACGGCTGTTACCCGCCTGCACGGTTTTCCCGTTGAGGTCAAGCCGGAAATCCAACTCCTGCACATTTCCTGCCTCCTCCTTCAGAATGAAAGCACCAATAACAGCCGACTGATCAAACCCTTTGGCAATCTCCCAGGGCAACCCCAGCTCCTTCTGTTTCTTCTGCAGATCACGTGCGGTGAAGTCAATACCCACAGTAACCTCCTCATAGTAACGATGAGCGAAACATTCCGCGATATTTTTCCCCAAACGACTCACCTTGACAACCAATTCTGTCTCGTACTGCACATCCTCTGAAAAATCGGGAAGGAAAAAGGGCTTTCCATCTTTCAGCAACGCAGTATCGGGTTTCATGAACAATACCGGTTCACTGCTTTCAAACGTACGCTTCATCTCTTTATTGTGTGAAGCATAGTTGAGTCCCACGGCAAATATCTTCATGACAACAAACGATTAAACATGACCGCGAGATGAGCGTAAAGGGATGTATTCTGCAATACAACACCTTCGGGCACCCGGATCCGGAAAGGGGTAAAGTTCCATATCCCCTTGATGCCACCCCTGATCATATAGTCCGACACCTCTTGGGCAATGCCGGGTGGTACGGTTAACACACCGATTTCGGCTCTCATGGTGCCATTTCTCTCGATAAACTGATCGGAATGATAGACGGGGATGGAATGAATCTTTTTGTTCACCACCGACTCATTTACATCATAACCGGCAATGATTTTCAACCCGAACTGCTGCAGTCCGGAATCGGAAAGCAGGGCCGCTCCAAGGCTTCCCACTCCAAACACCACAGCCCTGTGTGTCCGGGTGAATCCGAGGAAGGTCTCCAGCACGTGAATCAGGTCATCGATCTCATAACCGACCCTGGTTTTTCCCTGGATATCTACATAGGAAAGATCCTTCGCTATCTGTGAAGCGGAGACATCGATCTTTCTGGCGATCTGCGTAGAGGATACGATCGTTTCCCCCTGACTCTTGAGCAACTTCACGTAGGAGAGGTACCAGGGCAGTCTTCTGAGTGCCGGTTCGGGTATTTTTGCAAAATGATTCTGATCAGCCATGCGTATGTTAATCTTTTTTGGATCACAAAGATAGCTTCTTTTTGGCTATTTTGGGAAATCCCCGACCCATATTTAGGGATAAATTTCTTGAATGGTTACAACGCCAATATCAGCACAGTAACCACGGATCAATGCCTGAGGCCGGAAGCATCTTTGAGTACAGCCCGCACCACCCCCATCTTGAGATGGGTATCGATCACAACGGGTAAACGGTTCCTATCATTGGTAAGAGAGGCTTTCAGTGCCTCTTTCGGATTGGTGAAGGCATCATCCTGGATTGTCATGGAGATATCGATTACCTCATATCGTTTGCCATTGTTGGCTTTGACAGAAGATTTGCCCAGATAATTGACATACATCTGCACCGGTCTTCGCCCGGATATAAACTGAATGAACCGGCTGTCACCCGGTTGCATATCACTGTAATCCATGTTACGTACATAAGAGAGCACCGAGAGATAGTCGTAGGTGCACTGGTCGGTGGTGACCGTCTCGTCGAAACGCTCTTCTCCGTTCCAGGTACGCACAGCACGTATACTTACCTGGTTACCCTGGTAGGTGTAAGCCTGCCGCTCCACCGAATAGTCTTTAGCCTCGGCTGCCTCCTTTGTAAAAAGCAAAGGACGCAGATCCATATCGATAAATGAGGTAAGGGTATCGTTTACGGAATAGATATTGCCTGCCAGACCAGAGGTATTGAGGGTCATCACCGTCTTAAAAGCATTTACCCCCCGGTAATTGGCCTCTGTGATCGAGAGAGAACCTTTTCCGGCACGGGCGTTGATGATGCCAAAACTGAAATAGAGGTCATACAGAATTCTCTCACCGCTGGCAAAAGCGTTGTTGTGCACCTTGCACTGTCCGCTGGCTGTTGCTGAGCCACACAGCATCATCAGAAGCAAAGAGAGAACTACACAATACGTTTTTCTGTTCATCTTATTGTTGGGGTTTGATTGTTCGGACTCCATAGGGGCCCACAACTACTACATACCGTTGGGGGGGCCGCTACTGCGGGACCCTCCCATCCCGGAAAAGGGAGAGCTCTGCTGTTGCCGTTCCCTTTCTCTTTCCAGGTTGGGATCTCTTCGCTTTTTCTCTTCCGGCTTGTTCTTTGTGATCTCCAGCGGTTTCTGCTGAATCACCGGCAGACGCTTAAGATCCCACTCTTCCAGATGATCGGAATAAGCCCGGATCAGCAGTTTGCCCGGATAATAGAACACCTCTTCCGGTTGCCGCTTTGTTTCATAATTCCCGGTTGTCCAGTAACCATCTTCATCCTCATCGACCACCAACCGGGCATAGAACTCACCGGGGAGGAGATCCTGAAACCTGGCGTTGTTTCCTTTGACACTACTTTTCCGGAAAGGTTTATCTGATTTGTCGAGTAGCTCCACGAAAGCAGCTTTGCCGGGAGGAAGTCCGGAGATGAGCATCTCAAGGTTGCCGTACTGATCCAGATCCTTCACACTGAAGGATTGATCGTATCCGTTGTTCCAGAGACCATAATACCCGTGAATGGCCGCCGAATCAACAAGCAGCTTATACTTGCCGCCGGGGATCCATGAGGGACGAAGGGTGAACTTACGGGGATTGAGCGAGTCATGCCCAAACCGAAATGGAACCGGATGGAAGATCGAGTCTTCCTGACGAAGGAGCTGTACAAACGTGGAGTCGAACGCTGTCACAGGTTCTCCAAACTCGATGCGCACCGGATGAAAAAGTTCGAATGTACTCTGCACATTCACTTTCATCTCCAGAAAACGAATTGGTTTCTCCTCATCCTCTTCTGCCTCCTTTTCCTTCTGTTCTGTACGGCGCTGCCGAGACGCACCGCGCATGGTAAAGGAGAGTGTGTCCGTTTCCATATAATCGAGGTTGAGCGAATCGGTGCGGAGATAGTCTACCTGCATCACAATAGTGTCCTGCCGATAGACCATTGAATCGGTGATCCAGAGCTGCAACGTGTCATTTCCTGCATTCCTCTCCATGATGTACCACTCTTTTTCCGGCTGTACGGGGCGCAGCAGTGTGAAGGAGGGTATCGGAGCAGGAGCTGCAAACTGGAGCTGCAGGCGATGCTGTTCGGGGCGCGCATGCTGCTGGAGGTATTTCCGTTGGAAGTCCGAGAGAAAGGAACGCAACAGCAGGTCGTCCGGTAAAAAACGGGTATAGTGCACGGTCTTGATGGTGTCGATGGTCAGACTGTCCCGGAAAATGGTATCCTGTCGCACAGCGGGAACAGACGAGGGAATGATCACCGAATCGAGAAAGGCTACCGCTTCCTGCGGGTTGTCATATTTATAGTCTCTGTTCAGATCCTGCAATGCGAAGAGTTTGTATTGTCCAGGTGCCATCCCCCTGACGGTAAATTGCCCGCGTGAATCGGTCCGGGAGATCCGTTCGAAGGGGAGCCGGGTAAAAACGGTATCATCCATGTTGGAGTGTATGCCTACATAGATCCCGGTCACAGGTTCCAGATCGGATGCAGACAATACTTTCCCGGAAATTGACAAGGTGTCAAGCTGATCACCCGTAGAGAATGAAAAGACTAAATTCTCCAATGGATTCTCTTCGTTATTATCAACAATAGCGTCGGTGAAATCAATGGTATAGGTAGTATTGGGCAGCAGTTCATCATTGAGCTCAACCACTGCTTTTTTCCCAATGGAGCGGATCACCGGCATATTCTGCTGGGGAGGAGTGATGATTACCTTTTCATTGGGTGTTTTGATTTTGATGTTTTCATCGAACTCTATCTCAATCTTTTTGGGGAAGCTGTTGAGTGCATCAAAATCGGGTGTCGCACGACGCACCACCGGCGGCTCCACATCGTATGCCCCTCCAGTGGGAGAGGCTATGTTTGCACAGGAATAGAGCAGGACGCCGGCCATCAGAAGCAGAAACAGAAATGAAAAAAGTGAGAAAATCTTGTTCAACATCGCAGTGCGTTCGAATGAGATTGGCAATTATCGGACAAAAATACAACCATTTACCCATTTTATGGAATATGAACTCGCAAAATTCGTGAAAAAGCTGCAGAAAGGTTACTTGCCCGATGGCTCGGATGAAGAGAGCAGGATATGTCCTATCCGGCAGTAAAGACATTTCCGTTGATCGCAATAGGCCTTCTTCAACTGAATGAGAGCCTGGGTATCTGAGGCACAATCCGGTACAATACCCGCAACCCTGAACATGCGTACGATGCTGTTATTCTCTGGCTTCAACTGCAACAGCATCTGCAATGCCCTTTCGCAATAGTCCTCCCTGCCGGTCTTACGACCATAGGCAAACAGGATGGGGACAACGGTATTGATGAGCAACAGGTCAACAGAGGAATCTCCTAGCACCCTGGTTGTTATGGGTGACTCCTTCCCGAAAGAGTAATGTGTTGCCCAGTATGCCGAAGGCTCGCAACGGAAGAGCATGCTCAGCTGCCTGATATCTTCCGTTTCCAGGACAGAAGAAAAGAGTCGGCCCGCACGTTGCAGGAGGGATGCCAGCTGAGCGATCCGGACATGCGGGAAGGAGTAGGGGCGGATCCTCATTTTCCTGAACAGAAAGCCATCCATGCATTTCAATCCATACTTGGAACTGAGAAACAGATAGTCTGACTGCAGGTGACGATAGTAGGGATCTTTCAGCGATTGATCCTGCAACATTCCCGCCTGCCCAAAGAGCAGCGCCTCCACCATCTGCGGATCATCGCTGTGTCGCAGGATATGGTTCAATGGCAGTGTGAGGGCGAGCGCTTCAAAAGGACGGCTGTTCAGGCCGAATCCGAAGTTGCGCGTAAGCATCACATAAAACGCCTCATCCCACGATTGATTGAAACGTTGCAGATGGCCGATAACATCTTCCAACTTGCGTTCCATCCGCTCCACACAGAGATCATCAAGATAAGAGCGGATCAATCGCCGATCCATCACGGAGAGAAAGTCACGGCAGGGAAGGGGGTAATCGCTCTGCAGCAGATAAGCTGCATTCTCACGTATCTTCTCCGGTACAGGCAGGAGTAATTGGGGTAGGGTTTCTCCTTTTTGGTTGACCACCTCACGGTTTAGCCTGCCAGCCAGATGCAGGATCACCGAATTATATGCCGGATCGAGATGATGCCCATGCTGGTACCAATCGGCCGAAGTGCAGTGTATCTCCACATTGCCTATCCACATGATACCACCGATCTTTATCTTCGCATTGAAAAAGTCAGGGCCGGCATCCAGGTTTCGCATCCCCGGATCAACCACCTCCACGGGAAGTCCCTGGGGGGTGACCAGAGCGTTGCAGGGATACAACCTGTAGCTCCACACATAGTGTAACAATTGCTCCTGACTACTCATGGCGCTCATGTTTAACAGCCAAAATTACAACCATTTATCGTAAAGTGCAAGGGTTCTGTAAAAAAAGGAGGAATGGCTTATCCGGTGATTCTGAAGAATTATGACTACTTTTGCACCGCTTGGCCATTCAACCGGTACATTTCTTCTGCGAGAAACACCGAGCTGTTACCGGTAACAATGACAAAGAGATAGGTTATTTGGAATTTTTATTTTGCAAACAGAAAAAGAACTGGCTTTCCGGACCAGGAAAATTAGCAGTCTGGTGTGGGACTATGCGCTTCCCGGCATTGTAGGGACGCTGGTCACCGCGCTCTACAATGTGATTGGGCGGATCTTCATCGGACAGGTGGAGGGGGCTATTGCCATCTCAGGACTGGCCATCACCTTCCCGGTCATGACACTCACCTCCTCACTTGGGATGCTGGTAGGCTCCGGGGCTGCCGCCCGCATCTCCATCAGCCTGGGTAAACGGGATCACCACACGGCAGAATTGATCCTGGGCAACTCGCTGCTACTGACAGTGATCCTCAATGCTGTCTTCATCACCCTCTTCTATATATTCCTGGAACCCATACTGATGGCTTTTGGTGCCAGCAGCCTCACCTATCCCTATGCCCGCGATTACCTGGAGATCGTGCTCCTGGGCAACGTGTTCGTCAGCCTCTGCTACAACTTCAACGCCATGATGCGCTCCTCAGGATATCCAACCAAGGCCATGGTGACGATGCTGATCGGGGCAGTGCTCAATATTATCCTCAGTCCCCTCTTCCTTTTTGTCTTCAAACTGGGGATCAGAGGTGTGGCTTGGGCAACCGTCCTCTCCATGTTTATCGGGATGCTCTTTGTGATGCATCACTTTACCCTCCGCAGCAGTGTTATACGCCTCAGGTGGAGGAACATTCGCCTGAACAGGGTGATTATTCTCTCCATTCTCTCGATCGGTCTCTCCCCCTTCAGCATGCAGGTTGCCGGCTCCGCTGTTGCCCTGCTGATGAACACTTCGCTGCTGCGCCATGGTGGAGACCTGGCGGTTGGCGCCTATGGCATCATCAACTCAATCCTGATGCTCATCCTGATGGTTGTGTTGGGCCTCAACCAGGGTACGCAACCCATCATCGGCTACAACTATGGGGCAGGCAACTACCGCCGTGTGCGGGAGACGCTTTTTTACTCCCTCAAAATGGCCACCCTCTTCACCACTGTCGGCTTTCTCATTGGTCAGTTCTTCCCCCACTTCCTGGCCTCAGCCTTCACTACCGACGAAGAGCTATTGAGGATCAGCAGTACAGGGATCCGTATTGCATTGCTGGCGCTTCCGCTGGTAGGGTTCCAGATCGTCAGCTCCAATTTCTTCCAGAGCATCGGCTTCGCTGCCAAGTCGATCATCCAAAGTCTGAGCCGACAGCTTATCTTTCTGGTGCCGGGCATCATCCTGCTGCCCCGCATCTGGGGACTAACGGGGCTGTGGATTGCCATTCCAGTCTCAGATACACTTGCAGCCATGCTGTCGCTTTTTCTGCTGGTGGTCCAGCTGCGTCATCTGCGCAGGATGGAAGAGCAGCAGTGAAGAAGCAGTCGCAGGTGACAGATCTTAATTTTCCTTAGAGATAACAAAAGATAACGCGATTTTGTGTAGATTTGCATGGCCAAATAGCATACCCAATTACTCACACATAAAAAAGCAGATATGAAGAAAGTAGTCTTGATTCGCCACGGCGAAAGCGCCTGGAACAAGGAAAACCGTTTCACCGGATGGACCGATGTGGATCTCACGGAGAAAGGAATTGAGGAGGCTCACAAGGCGGGTAAATACCTGAAAAAAGAGGGTTTCCGCTTTGAGAAAGCATACACCTCTTACCTGAAAAGAGCGGTCAAAACACTCAATGTTGTTCTCGACGAGATGGATCTGGACTGGATTCCGGTTGAAAAGACATGGCGCCTGAACGAAAAGCACTACGGCATGCTGCAGGGACTGAACAAGGCTGAGACAGCTGCCAGATATGGTGATGAGCAGGTGCTGGTATGGCGACGCAGCTACGATGTGCCACCGCTGCCACTGGCTAAGGATGACGAACGCTCCCCGTTGCAGGATCCCCGCTACAAAGATGTAAATGAGCAGGATCTGCCACTCACCGAAGCACTAAAAGACACAGTAGAGCGCATCCTTCCCTACTGGAATAACACGATCGTTCCGGAGATGAAAGCGTTCAACGAGGTGATCGTGGCTGCACATGGGAACAGTCTGAGAGGGATCATCAAGCATCTGAAAAATATCTCTGACGAGGAGATCGTAAGCCTGAATCTGCCCACAGCGGTACCTTACGTTTTTGAGTTCGATGATGAGATGAACTTACTGAAGGATTACTTCCTGGGGGATCCGGAAGAGATCAAAAAACTGATGGATGCAGTAGCCAACCAGGGCAAGGCAAAATAACCGAGCGGTGTAACATCACCAAAAAACGGGCGCTGAAAACCAATCAACGTCCGTTTTTATTTACGCTTACACCTCAAGGATCAACCTCAACCGATCGGGAGTGACATTCGTTGCGGTAATGACTCCTTTTTCATCGATCAGGTAATTGCTGAAACCATTGCTGAACCTGAAATCCTTATAGAGCTCAGCGTCTCTTCCCTCTTCGATGTGGAAGCAGAGAGCGGTTTCCAGGTGATCCATAGCCAATGTTCGCTGCAGCACATTCCGGTTCTCGTCGAAAGAAACCGATACAAACATGACATCTGCGTTTTGCTGTGACAGAAAATGATAGAGCTGCACATTGGCTGCACGGGATGGGCCATCATAACTGGCCCAGAAGTTCAGCACAACTTTTTTGCCTTTCAATTCATGCAGTGTGAGCCTCTCTCCTCCCAAACCTGTCAAAACGATATCAGGAATCGTTTCCCCGGGATAATAACCTGTAGAAGGCAGATCTTTTTTTACAGATCCTGATGAGAGTGCCAGTGAAAGAATTGCTGCCAGGCAAAAGTTCACATACTTCATACAAAAATATTTTGATTACTACTCAGATTTAGCTGTTGTTTCACACAGCATGCTAAACCCCTTTCTTTTACCCTCTTTTCACCAAAAGAGAGGAATTTGGATTTGCAAAAGTAACGCACTTTTGCTTACCGCTGCAGATTTTCCCCAAAAAGAAACCTTTCAAATGTTAAAATAAAAAATATCAATATATTTATCCTTATATATCAATCAATTACAGAAAAGAAAGACGCCAAAGCCTCAATCGAGGTATCCTTGAGAATCACCCTCTTCTCCCTGTCAAGCAGATAGATTGTTGGTATGGCTTTGATGTCATAGAGGCGGTTGGCTGTAATATGCATATCCTGGTCGTAGCCATGCAACCAATGTTGGGGCATTTCAGGCAGGTGCGCCCTCCACTCTTCCAGGTCACTGTCGGGGTAAATGGTCAAAACGGTCAACATGGTCCGTGTAGGGCCATTCATGGAGAGAGCTTTTTTCAGTGCCGGAGCATTTTCCAGATGGCGGGTTAGCGATTCACAGGCGGGACACCCGGGATTGGAAAAGAGCAACAACAGGTACTGGCTGTCAAGATTCCAGAGCATGGTTGTCTCTCCTGTGGCGAGGGTGAAGGCAAAGTTGTGCGCCTTTTCGCCAATCCGGTTCTTTAGCGCCATCTCCAGCTGAAAGCGGTAGCGGGAGCGTTCAGTTTCCGTCAACAGAGGGGAATCGATGACCTCCTGTAGCACAGGGATATAATACTCCTCATTGCGGAAGGGAGAATTGGGATCGTAAAAATATTTCTCAGTCAGTGATACGAAATAACGATACATGGTTGTATCTGCTTCAGCCCGCTGAAGCGTCCGGAGCATGGGAGCAGCAGATTCAGCAGCAGGGAGAAAGCTGAAGAGATGAATATAATCAACAAAAGCCTGCTCTGTGATAGCCGGTTTTGTGGTAAGATCGCTATCTGAAAAATCGAACCGATCCCAGAAATGATGTATCAGGTATTGTGCCCGTTCATTGGGGTCGGTCAGTGATGCCGGCAGACGCGGCAGGACAAAGGTATCAGGCACAATCGTCTCCGGCTCATATGACACTTTCATCTCGGCTCTACTCTTCTTGCTCGATGAGCAGGCGAGTAAGCTCAGCAGCAGGATTCCGGCAAGGAAAGCAAAAAAGGCAACATTCTTCATCTTCTTTGATACAATCAATTCGCAATGGGCGATGTAAAGATAGGAAAAAGTGTCGTACCGGAGTAACCGGAATGGAGAGATCCAATAATTTTCGTATATTTGTGGTTCACACTTTGTCCAAATCAGACATGGATAATTATATCGTTTCAGCAAGAAAATACAGGCCAACCACTTTCCACAGCGTAGTGGGGCAAAAAGCACTCACCACTACATTGAAAAATGCCATTGCCGGGAACAAGCTGGCACACGCCTATCTTTTCAGTGGTCCGAGAGGTGTGGGCAAGACCACCTGCGCGCGTATTTTCGCAAAAACGATCAACTGTCTGAATCCCACTTCCGGTCATGAGGCCTGCAACACATGTGAGTCTTGTGTGGCTTTTAATGAACAACGTTCCTACAACATCCTTGAGCTGGATGCTGCTTCCAACAACGGAGTGGATGACATCCGCTCACTGATTGACCAGGTGCGCATACCTCCTCAGATCGGCAGATACAAGGTCTACATCATCGACGAGGTACACATGCTCTCACCGTCAGCCTTCAACTCTTTCCTCAAGACCCTGGAAGAACCACCGATACATGCCATCTTTATCCTGGCCACCACGGAGAAACACAAGATCATCCCCACCATCTTATCCCGTTGTCAGGTATATGATTTCAGCCGCATCAGCATCGGTGACATCGTAGAGCATTTGCAACATGTGGCACAACAGGAGGGTGTGACCACCGAAGCAGAGGCGCTCAATATCATTGCACAGAAAGCCGACGGCGGTATGCGCGATGCCCTCTCCATCTTCGATCAGACGGTAAGCTACACCGGAGGGAAGATCACCTATCAGGCAGTAATTGAAAACCTGAACGTGCTGGATTATGAATATTACTTCAAACTCACCGACGCGATCCTTACCGGGAGTGTTACAGACTCGCTGCTGATCCTGAACGATATCCTCAACAGAGGATTCGAGGGGCAATACATCATCAGTGGCATTGCCTCTCATTTCCGCGACCTGCTGGTTTGCAGGGATGCCGAGACGATACAGCTGTTTCCAGTGGGAGCAACCATCCGGGAACGGTATAGCGAAACGGCCAAACGGTGCAGCCTCTCTTTTCTTTACGAAGCAATTGCGATAGCAAACGATTGTGACCTCAACTACCGCATCAGCAAAAACAAGCGACTGATGGTGGAATTGATGCTGATCCGTTTGTGCCAGCTCACCGAAAAGGATGCAACAGGAAAGGGAGAAAAAAAAAAGAGCCTGAAACCTATTGAGGTGCAGGAAAGAAGCAGCGATATCCGACAAACGGCAGCATCTCCCGGACTACCTCCCCAACAGGCTGCAGAGACGCCTTTAGGGAACGCGGCTGAAAACCCAATGTCCGAAGAGACTCCGCATCCGGAACTGAAGGAGCCGGATCCACCTCTCTATCCTGCCACTCCATCTCCCACCGGTAGCAGATCACAGAAAAAACGAATGGGATCTGTTTCCGGGATGGGGATCTCAATCAGCTCATTCACAGCGAACAAGGCAAGTGAACCAGTCCCTGAGGATCCTGAAAAAGAGATCACCGGATCACAGCTATTCAGCGAGGAGGAGCTGTTGGCTGCCTGGAATGCGTATGCCGGCAATCTCACCGAAGAGAAGCTGCTGAAGAACACCATGACACTCTATCGGCCGAAGATGATCAGTGATGTGGTGTTTGAGGTGGAGGTGAACACAGAGTTGAACAGACAGTATCTCACCGACAACAGTCTCTCCATCCTCTCCTTTCTGCGGGAGCAGCTGAGCAACAGCGAAATCACCATGATGATCCGGATTGCTGAGGGAAATGCCATCCGTAAGGCACTCACCTCGCGTGAGATATTCGATGAGATGACGAAGCAGAATCCTTCGCTTCAAAAGCTGTCCGATGAATTCGGACTGGAACTGGGCTAACCGTTTTCTTTGATTGCCACCTGATTGCACAAAACCTATCCATCCCTGTATGCAGATGCTCCCGATGAGGCACCCCACACGACTCCTGTTGCTGCTGCTGCTTTCCTGCTCCTGTAAGGGTTCAGAAGGGAAAAAGCTGCCACCGGAAAACACCCTCCTTGACTCACCAGCAGCTGACGCAATACTTCCCGATACCATCGTCGATGCCTGTTACAGTTTTGAAGAGGCGGTAGCCGGCACAAATGCCCCAAATGAGGTCATCGACCAACTGGTGCTGCTGGATGTGTCCTATCTTTCTGTGGATGGATGGATTCACAAGGGACAAATTCTCTGCAACAAAAAGATCACAAAAGAGATTGGAGAGCTGTTCACTTTAATGCTGAAAGATGGATTTGTGATTGAGAAGGTTGTCCCCATTGTGCGATATGGCTGGAACGACAGCCTCTCCATGGCGGACAACAACAGCTACAGCTTCTGCTACCGGGACATCAGCTATTCACAGCATGCCAACGGAATGGCAATTGATATCAATCCCCGTTTCAACCCATTGCGATGGAAAAAAGAGGATCGCCCGAGCCAACCGGCAGGAGCCGTGTCAGACACTACCGTCAACGGCACATTGTATCCCGGTCACCCCGTGGTGAAAGCATTTGCCGAAAAAGGATTCCGCTGGGGACACAATTTTTCGAGGTACTACGATGACCACCACTTCGAGAAGCGATAAAGGTCAATAACCGGCCCATGTTTCCCTGTCGAGACTACGGTAGCTGATTGCCTCAGCCAGATGTACCGCCTGTACCGTTTCACTCTCTGCCAGATCGGCAATGGTACGGGCCACCTTCAGGATGCGGCTGTAAGCACGCGCTGAGAGGCTCAGCCTCTCCATAGCCGATCGCAGCAGCTTCAATCCCGCATCGTCCGGCTGTGCAAAACGGTGAATCATTTTGCTGCTCATCTGCGCATTGCAGTAGATACCCTTCATCTTTTGGTAGCGAAGCCGCTGGATCTCTCTTCCCCGCATCACTCTGTCCCGTATCACCTTACTTTGCTCTGCAGCTGTCACAGCGGCAATCTTGTCGAAAGGTACCGGTACGATCTCAATCTGTATGTCGATGCGGTCCAGCAGGGGGCCCGATATCCTGTTGATGTATCGCTGCACGGTGCCGGGTGTACAAACACACTCTTTTTCGGGATGGTTGTGAAAACCACAGGGACAGGGGTTCATTGCTGCTACCAACATGAAGCTGGCCGGATACTCCACGCTGAACCTGGCTCTGGAAATGACAATCTTACGATCCTCCAGCGGTTGACGCATCACCTCCAGCACATGGTGATTAAACTCAGGCAATTCATCCAGAAAAAGGACACCGTTGTGGGCCAGACTGATCTCACCCGGTTGCGGCCATGAGCCTCCCCCCACCATGGCTACGTCGGAGATAGTGTGATGCGGGGAGCGAAACGGACGTTGTGCCATCAACGAGAGCTGCTGCCCCGTCTTACCGGCAACGCTGTGTATCTTGGTGGTTTCCAGTGCCTCTTCAAGGGTAAACGGAGGCAAAATGGTAGGCATCCTACGAGCCATCATCGATTTACCTGACCCTGGTGGTCCGACCATGACCACGTTGTGCCCTCCGGCAGCGGCCACCTCCAATGCCCTTTTCACGTTCTCCTGTCCCTTTACGTCAGAGAAATCGTATTCGAACGATACACGTTGATTCAAGAAAACGCGCTCTACATGTACCACTACCCTGCGCAGACTGCTCTCTCCATTAAAAAAGGCCACTACCTCCCGGATATGTTTCACTCCATAAACGGCAACGCCGTTTACCACAGCCGCTTCGGCAGCATTGGCGTCCGGCAGGATCAGATCGTTGAAACCCTGTTCTTTTGCCATCACGGCAATGGACAAAGCACCCTTCAGCGGAAGGACATTCCCATCGAGCGACAGCTCCCCCATCATCAGCGTAGAGGACAACCGGTCAGAATGAATCGTACCGGATGCGGCGAGCACACCCACAGCCAGTGGCAGGTCATATGCCGACCCCTCCTTGCGGATATCGGCAGGCGACATATTGATAACGATCTGTTGACGGGGAAACCGGAGGCCATTCACCTCCAGAGCAGACACGATGCGTTCATGACTCTCTTTCACAGAGGCATCGGGCAGGCCAACCAACAAAAAGCGAATTCCTCTGGAGACATTCACTTCAATGGTGATGAGCGTGGCATGAATTCCCTGTACAGCCGCTCCAAACACTTTGACCAGCATGTAACCCGGTTTTTGAATGATACTTACTCTCCGGAAGCAGAGCCAATTACTTCCGCAATACCCTGTGCAGGGATGTTTCGCGCTTTGATATGACCATCGGGGGCAATCAGAATATTGTAAGGGAGATACTGCACGTTGAAGGTTTCCACGATATCAGCTCCCCAAGCCCTCTTCTCGGGTACAACAATCCAGGGAACTGAGTCATTCTCTACATAACCGACCGGATAGATATCGGAATCGATGTAGATGGTGACAAAGGCCGCACGATCTTCATCAAGATCGGCATAGACACGTTTCAGCCTCCCCACTGTTTCGCGGGATTCATCACCTGCAGTAGAGACAAAGGACAACAAAAGATATTTACCATTAAAGTCGCTTGAGCGAATCTCTTTACCCTCCTTGTCTCTCAGCGTAAAGTAGGGCATCCTGGCCCCTTCAGCCGATCTGCTTATCTTTTCCGAGTAAACCTTCAGCCTGACGGCCAGTTCACTTTGGCGTATTTCACCCTGCAGGTAACCCAGCACCCGCTCCAGGGCGACGGGATTGTCACTTTGCACGAAGAAACTGTTGATCAGAATGAGACTCGACATATGAGCGGGATTGGCCTGGATGGACTCCTCCGCTTTGAGTGCCAGTTCGTGGTTGAGCACGTTCAGCTTCAACACCTCCTCCTGCCTTGAAAGAGAGTGATTGTTGCCGGAGTCAAGCTGATTGCTCAACCGCAGTTTCTCCAACAACAGGGCACGCTGTCTGAGCTGCTCCTGATTTTCTGTTTTGAATTGTGTCAAAGCATCGTTTAAGTCATTGCCTCTTACTGTGATCAGATCTGGCATACGGGCATCACCGCTCACCGTTATTCGGTCATTTCTGCCGGCAAAAACGACCACAGCACTCTCATACTGATCGAGATAAAGAGAATAGGCGGTAAGTGTATCAGGACGGATTATATAGGTAAAACGCCCCTTTTTGTCAACAGAAATGGTGTCAATCGCCAGGGAATCGGAAGAAAAATAAGTGGCCAGGATGTATGGTGACTTCAGATGCCCAATCTTTCCCTTGATCATAGTACCCTCCCGGCTACCACAAGAAAGTGCCAACCACAAGGTAAACAGAAAAAAAAGTATGCCTGAAGCCCTTACCATAGATAACCGAAATTTTCCGAACCGTCAATCTCTGTACAAACTGCTGTCGACATTGCAGCAGACGAATCTTCCAAGTATACAAAGGTAATGCCTATTTTTAAATATTCAAACATTTTCACATTTTTTTGTTTTATTTTTTATCCATCATCTGAATCAAAACAGGGTGTAGCAGAGTATATAACCGGAAATTGATTAGTTTTGCAGACACAAAAGCCCGTGAGACCATGTATTACTCTATCGTCATCCCTCTTTACAACCGACCTGACGAGCTGGACGAATTACTCTCCAGCCTCTGCGAACAGACTGATAAGCGGTTTGAGGTGATTGTCGCAGAGGATGGTTCGAGGCAGAAAGGAGACCGGGTAGTGGCAAAATACCGGGATCGATTGCCTATTACCTATTTTGAAAAGCCTAACAGCGGGCCTGGTCTCACCCGTAATGCCGGAGCCGCCAGAGCAACGGGCAACTACCTGGTTTTTTTCGACTCCGACTGCATCATCCCACCACACTACATCGCAACCATAACCACATTCCTGGAGAACCATCCGGTTGATGCGTATGGTGGACCGGATGCGGCACTGCCCACCTTCACTCCTGTTCAGAAGGCAATCAACCACGCCATGACCTCTTTCTTCACTACCGGCGGCATCCGGGGGGGGAAGCGATCGATGGAAAAATTTCACCCCCGTAGCTTCAACCTGGGGGTATCCAAAACGGCATTTGACAAGTTGGGAGGATACGGAGCGATGCGCTTTGGAGAAGACATTGATTTTAGTCTGCGGCTGATGAAAGCAGGTTACCGCACAGCACTGATACCCGACGCCTATGTCTACCACAAACGGCGATCCACCTTCCCTCAGTTCTTCAAGCAGGTATTCAATTCAGGAATTGCGCGGATCAACCTACACCTGTTGCATCCCGGATCGCTGCGACTGGTGCATCTGCTTCCCGCACTTTTCGTGGCAGGTATGATGCTGATCCTGCTAATCGGCTTGTTTTTTCGGGCATTGCTGCTACTGCCCCTTCTTTACAGCCTGGTGATTTTTATCGATTCCCTTCGCATCAACCGATCGGTAAAGATAGCGCTTTACAGTATGGTTGCCGCCTGGATACAACTCACCGGTTATGGGGTTGGCTTCATTGCAGCCATGTGGAAAAGGGTGATCCGGAAAAAGGGATCGTTCAGTGCATTTGAAAAGAGGTTTTATGATTAAGCCTTCTCGCCATAAGCCAGATCACCTGCATCCCCGATGCCTGGTACAATATAGGAGGACTCGTTGAGTCCCGGATCAATGGCTGCCGCCCAAATGGTGGTTTTCTCCTGCGGAAAATTTTTGACGCAATAATCAATCGCCTGCTGGCTGGCAATAATGGTGGCTATATGGATATGGGAGGGATCACCCTTGGTGAGCAATGCCCGGTAGGTAAGCTCCATGCTGCCTCCGGTGGCCAACATCGGATCGGTCAGAATGAGCGTTTTTCCCTCGATTGACGGAGAGGCGATGTATTCAATGTGGATGTCGAAGGTTTTGTGTCCCGTCTCTTTGTACTTTCGGTATGCCGACACGAAAGCATTCTCCGCCCCGTCGAAATAGTTAAGCACTCCATGGTGATAAGGAAGTCCTGCCCGCAGGATGGTGGCTATTACGATTTCCTCGTCGGGAATGTTTACTTTAGCCACATCCAGCGGTGTGGTCACTTCGATGCTCTTGTAGCGGAGTTTTTTACTGATTTCATAAGCCATAATCTCTCCCAATCGCTCAATGTTTCGGCGGAAGCGAAGCCTGTCATTCTGGATGGTGATATCGCGTATTTCACGGACGTAAGTATTAAGCAAGGAATTGGTTTCCGAAAAATTAATTACTTTCATGCTTGCAGTTCTATAGTGATCGATTTTTTTTCGGAAAACAAAGGTAATGATTTTCGCCACCACGGTAAACAATTCCCTGATATTTTTGTTGAATGAAAGGTTTTTCTGCGAAAAAACCAATAATTAAAGAAAATTTTCTTTAATTCCTTTCCGGTTTCGGGGAAAAAGCGTATTTTTGTACCGTCGTTTTTAGGTTCATCAAAAACAGAGTTTAGTTCAAACATACATAATAACCCAAAAATTAAGAAGATGGCAAATTTAGATTTAAGCAAGTATGGCATTGTGGGCGATTTCGAAATTGTGCACAATCCTTCCTACGAGACGCTGTTTCAGGATGAGATGAATCCTGCCAACGAGGGATTCGAAAGAGCCAAATTAACCAAAACAGGCGCTACGGCAGTCTACACCGGAAAGTTTACCGGTCGTTCACCCAAAGACAAATTCATCGTTGAAGATGATGTAACAAGAGACACCCTCTGGTGGGACGGCACCATCAACCGCCCCTGCACCACAGATGCATTCAACTACTGCAAGGGTCTTGTCACCAATCAGCTGGGCAAAGCCAATAAACTATACGTGGTGGACACTTTTTGTGGCACCAACGAAGATACCCGCATGAAGGTGCGTTTCGTGATGGAGGTGGCCTGGCAGGCTCACTTTGTGACCAACATGTTCATCCGCCCCTCGCACTACGAACTGGCCAACTATGGTGAGCCCGATTTCGTATGTCTGAACGGTTCCAAGGTTGTAAACGACAAATGGCAGGAGCAGGGACTCAACTCCGAGAACTTCACCCTGTTCGATCTGACCCAGCGGATGCAGGTGATCGGTGGTACCTGGTACGGTGGTGAGATGAAGAAGGGGATCTTTGCCCTGATGAACTACTACCTGCCCCTGAAGGGTGTGGCATCCATGCACTGCTCTGCCAACGTGGGCAAGGATGGTGATGTGGCCATCTTCTTCGGTCTCTCCGGTACCGGTAAGACCACCCTCTCTGCCGACCCGAAGCGTTTCCTGATCGGTGACGACGAGCATGGCTGGGACGACAACGGCGTCTTCAACTACGAAGGTGGCTGCTACGCCAAGACCATCAACCTCTCGGAGGAAAACGAACCTGATATCTGGAGAGCGATCCGTCGTGACGCCCTGCTGGAGAACGTGGCGGTTGACAATGAAGGCAACATTGATTTCACTGATATCTCCGCTACCGAGAACACCCGTGTATCCTACCCGATCTATCACATCAGCAAGATCGTGCTTCCCTCGCGTGCCGGTCACGCCAGGAAGATCATCTATCTCTCTGCCGATGCCTTCGGTGTGCTGCCTCCGGTATCCATTCTGGACGACAACCAGGCTCAGTACCACTTCCTCTGCGGATTCACCTCCAAGCTGGCAGGTACCGAGAGAGGGGTAACCACACCGCAGCCCTCCTTCTCACCCGCCTTTGGTGAAGCGTTCCTGACACTGCACCCCACCATGTACGCACAGCGTCTGGTAGAGAAGATGAATCAGCACGGCGCCAAGGCTTACCTGGTGAACACCGGCTGGAACGGCACCGGCAAGCGTATCTCACTGAAGGATACCCGCGCCATCATCGATGCCATCATCGACGGATCGATCGAAGAAGCCGAAACCATTCACGTGCCCATCATGAACCTGACCGCTCCGGCGAAGCTGGAAGGAGTATCCGACATCCTCGATCCCCGCAACACCTACGCCGACAAGAGCGAGTGGGAAGCAAAGGCAAAGAAACTGGCCGGCATGTACATCGAGAACTTCAAGCAGTATTGCGACAACGATGCAGCCATCGCGCTGATCCCCTCGGGACCGCAACTGGACTAAGCAAATTGTTTCGATATCCAATATGCAGAGAGGCTGTCCCGGTGGACAGCCTCTCTTTTTTGTGCATTTGATTACTCCAGTATCATCAGCTCCACCTTCCGGAAGTCGATGGGATGACTTTCGCTTTGCAGCGAGATGGTCCCCTTGTGCAGCATTTTGTCCCCACCGTTGAGGTCGATCAGCCGTGCATAGGTGGGATCGCGTTCATCCAGCTGCGGCTGGTTGTATTGCAACACGGTATCGCCATTCACCACATGGTAAAGCACCTCATTGCCCCTCACCTCCAGTTCTGCAGTCACCCACTCTTCTCCGTAGAAAAATGCCGAAGAGGAGCTGATGCAATGATCCAGTATCAACTCTCCTCCCATTACGATGTTGGTGCCGGGGGTACAGACATTCAGGTTGGTGCGTTCCACCAGCGAATCGCTGCCCAGCAGCTGCACCTCCACCGAGGTGGGGAAATCCTGATCGAGCGTCATCGTCTCCGGGCGCTGACCATGCACCATGATGCCGGAGTTGCGGTAAGCCCATCCCTCACCGCCGGGACATTGCTCACCCACGAAACGATATTCCACCCGCAACTTGTAGTGCGACAGCTCATCCTGGTAGAAGAGATGACCGAACCGATTGTTAAAAGCATCATACTGATCATATCGCACCTTGAGCAACCCGTCCTCCACACGGAAGGTGTTGCCATGGTTGTCACCTGCCTCATAGCCGGTGATCTTGGGTGTCCAGCCGGTCAGGTCCTCCCCGTTGAAGAGTGGGATCCACTCATTCTGCTCGCTTTTCTGCTGACATGAACCCAGCAACAGTAAAATCAGGAAAGGGGTCGTCCAAAAAAGAATCTTCTTCATCGTTTCAATATGTAAAGGTTATGTGTCGTTAGAGGTGTTTGGGCAAAGATACAAAACAATCGCAATAAAAAAATCCCGCCTCTGGGGGAAGCGGGATGCAATCGTGCGGTTCGGACAACCGGTCAGCCTCTCAGCAACGCGTTGTCAATTGCCTCTTTCGAAAGCTTCTTGGTGCAGAAGAACCAGTCATAGCAATGCATATCCTCCTCTTTGGTCTCCATGCGTTCCTTGGCAACACCACATGAGCCGGCGGTAGGCACGATCACCTCGTCGCCCGGACGCCAGTCGGCCGGCAGTGCCACACCAAACTGATCAGCTGTCTGCAGTCCGATCAGAACCCGTTTCAACTCATCGAAGTTCCGTCCCAGCGAGAGAGGATAGTAGATGATGGTGCGGATAATGTTCTTGGGGTCCACGAAGAAAACCGCCCGTACTGCCTGGGTGCTGTTCTCGTTGGGCTGGATCATACCATACTTCTTGGCTACCTCCATGGAGATATCCTCGATTAGCGGGAAGGTCACCTCTACATCCTTCATCCCCTTGTACTCGATCTTCTCCTTGATGGTACGGAGCCAGGCTATGTGGCTGTAGAGACCATCCACTGAAAGACCCACCAGCTGGCAGTTAAGAGCCTCAAAATCTGGCTGCATGCTGGCAAAGGTCATGAACTCGGAGGTACATACCGGCGTGAAGTCGGCCGGGTGGCTGAAGAGGATCTTCCATTTACCTTCAAACCCTTCCGGGAAGTTGATGATACCTTGTGTGGTTTTGGCGGTGAAGGAGGGTGCCTTGTCACCGATTCTCGGCATTGCCGGAGCGTTGTTTTCCTGATTTGTTTCCATAGTTCATTTTTTTAATGTTTGTTGCAAAGTTAACCAAATTCAAATATTTATAATATTGATATGCATTCTTTCGATATAGTATTCATCTATACTATTACATGCTATGGCATGGCATCACTCGATCACTTTTCCCTCGCATAGGGCCAGGCGGCGATACCACCCTCCAGCACCTTCACGTTGGTGCATCCGTTTGCTTGCAGGATAAGTGTCGCTCCGTATCCCCGCAACGAGATCTTGCACCAGGTGACAATGATTCGTCTATTTTCCATCGTTATGACAATGTTGTTAGAAGGTGGTATATGAAGGGTTATTTCTGATCCGTTTGAATGGGGATCAGCTCATCGCTGTCGGGGAGATCACAGTCGTTGCAACGGTGGTGGTTTTCGAGGCCGGCAATCAGCCTGAAGCATCGGCGGCAGCGGTACCACTCTTTGTCGAACTGTACGTTGCCCCCCTCAATGTGAATCATCTTACCCTCCACCAGTGCCTGGGCAATGGTCTGTCGTGCTTTCTCATAGATGCGCGTGAGGGTAGGTCTGGAGACATTCATCACCACGGCAGCCTGCTCCTGTGTCATCCCTTTGTAATCCAATAGTCGCATGGCTTCATACTCCTCAAATAGCAGTGTAACCGATTGAAGCATCTTGCGAGGGATGCCAAAGGGTTTGAAGCCCTGCATCAGCGGCGGGTGTTCCACTTTTCGGTTTTGTTTAGTCCGGGCCATAAAGGAAAATCAATTATATAAATGATGATTCAAACCCAAAGATAATGAAATTATGAACGTATGGCCAATAAAGTGTGCAAAATATCAACAACCAATGTATCTCCATATAAGGGGTAGGGATCGAAAAAAATAGCCGATGAACGTGTCACCGGCTGATGTCTGGCTGTAGCACGGCCGGGAATCGAACCCGGATCTAAAGTTTAGGAAACTTCTATTCTATCCATTGAACTACCGCGCCATACGGAACTGCAAAAATAGCTTTTTTTTGGTTTCTGACAAAAGATTTCCTCTGCAGCTTCTCACTTTCAACAAACAATTTCGGCAAAGAGCTGTTTAAGATCTGTATCACACACATCAAAACATGACAACAGAATGAATACAATAGCGATACTTTACGGCAGTTCCGGAGGAAATACAGAAACGGTCGCCAGACAGGTGCAGGATTTGTTTCAGGGAGGGGCCGATCTCTTCAACGTACGGGAGGTTACACTAGAAGAGATCAGGGATTATCCCTACTACATCATCGGCACCTCCACCACTGGCATTGGCGACCTGCAGGATGACTGGGAAGGATTTCTCCCCTCTTTCACCAGACTGGATCTTGCCGACAAGAAGGTTGCGATTTTTGCTCTGGGTGACAGTGCCTCCTACTCAACCAGTTTTGCCGAATCGATGAAGGTTATTTACGACGAGATTGCGAACAAAACCACTATCGTGGGACAGGTACCGGACGAAGGGTACACCTACGACGACTCCATGGCATTGGTCGATGGGATGTTTGTGGGACTGCCCATTGATGAAGACAATGAATATGACATGACGGAAGAGCGGTTGACCGCCTGGGTGGAAAAGTTAAGAGCGGAGTTTCTGTAACAACAATATTTTATCGGGAAGGAGCTGAAAAAGCATGTTCTCCTTTTCGGAGAACATGCTTTTTCCCATTTCAACAGGCATAAAAGGCCCTACAATTCCTTGATCTTGATGTTCTGGAACCAGACCTCATCGCCATGATCCTGCAACAGGATCAACCCCTCTTCTGCATTGCCGAAATTGGGCCAATCCTTGTACTTGCTGGTTTGCACCAACTGATTCCACTCTTCATTGTTCCGCTCATACTCTACTATCTTCACCCCGTTCAACCAATGCTCCACATGGTTTCCTTCCACCACCACCATGGCGGTGTTGAAGAAACCGTTACGGAAGGGTTTGTCAGCCGGCGCAGGGATCAGGTCGTAGAGTGATCCCAGTTTTCTGTTGCCATCTTTCCCCAACTCCGCATCGGGATGGTTCTTGTCATCCAATATCTGGAACTCGCAACCGATGGCCGACCCTTCACCCTTGTTGAGGTTGGTGTCGACAAAGTACTTGATGCCGCTGTTGGCTCCTTTGGTGATCCGGAAATCAACTGTCAGCATAAAATTCCTGTAGGATCGTGTGGTTACGATATCACCCCCATTGGTCGACTCACCACCGTCACTCTTGTGCACCTTGAGAATGCCATCTTCCATAGACCATCCTTTGTCGGGGAACGCGTCGAGCTTGGCACCACGCCATCCTTCACTGCTCTTGCCATCCCACAGAAGTTTCCATCCTTCGGCAGCCTCTCTCTCGGATATGGTATTGGCTATCTGGTTGATCTGCTTCACCTCGGGATTATCCGGGGTACGATATTTCTCCACCTCTTCCGTAAGCATCCGGATGTTCCGCCAAGCCACCGTTTTACCTGCCAGCTCGGCGTTATTGATTCCATGTACCTGCAGGGCGATAAAACCCGAAGCGGTAGTATTATCCAGCAGCTCTGCACAAGGAACATCATTCAGCCAGGTCCTGATAGAACTACCGATAGCCTCGATACGGGCTTTGTTCCACTCCTCATGTTTGAAGGCTTTCTGACCTTCGGGGTTGTAGTTCAGCGGATAGATCCATCCGCGGCGCGACTCATCGTAGATGCCTCCGGTCCATGCCCGGTCAGAGGGGTCAATCTCGAACTGATACCCATGTACCCTTCCATCGCGATACTCTTTCAGACTGTTGCTTCTGAACTGTACTCCGGAATTGAGTCCATCCTCTACCTTGAATTCAAACTCCAGGATAAAATCACCATAGTGCTCCTGGGTTGCCAAGAAGGTGTTGGGTGTATTCAGCCGGGAGATCCCCACAATTGTTCCATCCTCAACCTTATATTCAGCGGTTCCATTCAGTATTTCCCATCCATCCAGGTTTTCACCGTTGAACAGCTCCTGCCACTTCGGTCCTTGTGGGGTGCAGGAAGCAAGTAACATGACCATTACAAAAAGTAATAAATTGTTTTTTTTCATTGCGCTGTTGTTTATGTTAATTGATTAAATTTTGTAAAAATCTTCCCACCCTTTTCTGGGGGGCTCGCCGGTGAGGAAGGCATCCGCAAAGGCGTCGTTGGTCACCCGTTTGGTCTCCCGGTCGAAAACGATCTTTCTGTTCAACCGCTGAGCAGCCACCCCCAGGCAGAAAACCTGGCTCAATGGTGCTGCCACTTCAAAGGGTGAGCGCGTCTTCTCCTTTCCCTGACAGGCAAGCAGGAAGTTCGCAAAATGATTGGAGGGGCTTTTCGGCACTTCAGGAAGCTTCTTCTCCATCTCTTTGGCCTTCTCCCCGGGGATGATGCTCAGGGTACTGCCATGCGAGCCACCCTTGAAGGTCAGCTCCTTGCTGTAGATCTCCTTACCGGGGTTGAGTTTTGCCGGCTGGATCTTCCCTCCGGCGACAGTGGGAATATTGGGATCGATCTCGGATACACCGTAACCGTCAGGCACTCCAGGGATATTGTCCAAACCGTCGTGCCAGGTGATCACCAGCGGTGGCATCTTGCCTCGTTTGGGAAATTTGAACTCGATGGTGCTCGACATCGGGAAGAAGTAGTCGTTGTGGCCGCTCAGCAGAAGAGGATTCACCTCTTCGGGCAGCCCCAGCTCAAGAAACTCATGCGCCGTGTCGATGATGTGTGCACCCCAGTCGCCCAATGCACCCATCCCGAAATCATACCAGCAGCGCCACTGACCATAGTGGAAGTCCTTGTTGTAATCGTGATAACCACGTGCCATCAACCAGCTGTCCCAATCCAGGGTTTCGGGAAGCGTCTCTGCTGCAGGGAACTTTTTGATGTTGGGATCCCAGCCATGCCACCGGCGCGGGTTGTTCATGTGTGCAGTAATGGCCGTCACATCCTTGATGATCCCTGCCTCTTGCCAGGCC